>Ga0126342_10013774_pt1 | contig 14297 bp, 13 predicted proteins | sample Cyp1metagenome_FD_92528 | JGI IMG/M metagenome (GOLD analysis project Ga0126342, IMG submission 92528) | Coral microbial communities from Lord Howe Island, Old Settlement Bay, Australia - Cyphastrea 1 metagenome | ecosystem: Host-associated > Invertebrates > Cnidaria > Coral ...
CCAGATAGAATGCCAGGTGGAATGTCAGGATATATGCCAGATAGAATGCCAGAATATATGCCAGAATATATGTCAGATAGGATGTCAGAATATACTAAATATATGTCCAAATATACGTCCTGAGATGTCATGGTGGGGATCACACGAAGTAGAGTAATTTTTAAACATATATATGAATACATCCACATATATACATATGTATATGTATATGTATATATGTATATAAGTATATATGTATTTGTGTATATGTATATGTGTATATGTATATGTACATGTTTACATATATATATACACATTTATGTGTATATACATACATTTATGTGTATATACATGCATTTATGTGTGTATACATACATGTACGTGTATATATATAATTGTATATCTATGTATATATACATATACATATATGTATATGTGTATATACAAATGTACAAACATTTATATTTGTATATGCACGAATTGTATGTATGTTTCTACACGCACATGTTTGTATAAACGAAACAGGTATAAGAAACAGCAGCATGTGTATATGTATATATATATATTACACACCGTGTATTTGCAGTTCAATGTCCAGAAACGCATCATCAACAAACTTGAGGTCATTTGGTGTTCTTCTCTGCAAATTCAGGTTTCGATCTGGGTTTTTTGTTCCATGCCAAAGAGCATCCAGAAGAATTCACAAATCGAACTGGACCAGCCTTGCCAATCTGTTCGCCAGAAACTGGTGGTCAGAGTGACCCGCGGCGAGGGACACGCTTGTCCATCAGGGATGAGAACTTCCACGACCGTAACTTTCTATGGTTAATGTCGCTGAATGCGAGTTTCAGGTTTCATCTCTCAAGAGAGCAAGACCCTGGGCCTCAGCCCAACTCAGATCTTTTGGCACCAGGAGCTTCAAGCTCACGTTTCTTTACGATAGACGAGTCGAACTTTGGAATGCAGCTTGGCACCATTTGTTATTTGCCGAAAGCGCACGACCCCGCAGTGCCGCACAAACCGTGCCTCGAGCCCCTCTCAGACGCGCAGCAAACGCAGCCAGGGCCAGGGCCACTTGGCTCAGCATCGGCGAGGGATCCATCGAATCCATCGGATGTTCAGTGGGATGTTCTCTGCATCCCGTGTCATGGTTTGCAATCTGACTGGCATTTGGCACGTGCCTTGGTCAACGCGCAAACCACTATTCATGAGGAGGCTGCAATTCAAAATGTGCACGTCGATGCCGAGCTGTTGGCACTTCTAGCTGCTGGCCATGATGAAAGGAAGCGCGTGCAGCGCTTGGGAAATCTAGACCGAAGAGTTCGACTTCTTGCCTTAGCCCAAAGGGAGCAACTTGCAGTGCAGATTTCTTTACTGTACACACACATATATTTATGGATATGTATATGTATATGTATATGTATATGTATATGTATATGTATATGTATATATGTATATGTATATGTATATATGTATATGTATATGTATATGTATATGTATATGTATATGTATATGTACATGTATATGTATATGTAGATGTATATGTACGTGTATATGCGTATGTAAATCTAAATGTATATGTATCAGTATCATTATTGTGAATATAATGCAGGCCAGGTTGCACCCCAAGTGCATGTTTATAGGTAGCACAGTCAGGCCGGCATGGGGCTGGAATCAAACCTTACTCTTACGCCCCGTTGTCTGGCTCAAGCTCGGAGCTGCGCTTTGAGCATTAGAACTTTGCGGGGTCTTACAACTGAAACACGGAGCACAACCAGGTCAGTGCCCAATCTTAAATTTTAGGTCATCAGCTACATGCTCTCAACTGGGCAGGTTGGGTCCACCTGGCCCAAGAAGGTCAGGCAAAAGGATTGGCTTTGGGGGGCAAAACTAAAGACCCTTTCCAAGCAGATCCAGCGGCCAAAAGGTCGCAATGTGGCAAAGCGGGCCCTGTGGTGTGGGGCAAAGTGAAGGTCCTACCCATCCACTGCCGCCACTAGCGCTGCAGCCTATCGGCGGGCCACCTTCTTTTTGTGGTTTCAAAAGCGCCACCGCTGGACAGCGTCACCGCCCTTGAAGTGGGGGGTGTGAATAGAATAGAATGTGGCTGGCAGCTCTTAAGGCCAGCGCGTCCCATGTGTTCCTGGCACCGCTTTCCCGGTGACAGGGCGCATGTGGGGTGGGCATAAACCACACATATATGTATATGCACAGGCGTGCATATGTAGTTGTAGATGTATATGCAGGTGTATATGTAAATGTAAATGTATATGTATATGTACATGCAGGTGTAGATGTATATGTATTTTCATTTTTCCATTATTTTCTTGTTTTCTGATTGTCTCTATTATAGTCACTGTGAAATGAGCTAGTGAGCTGGTGCTGTTGGTGTGGTCTAGCTCTTGACCTTGACCGGTAGCGCTGAGGTTGAGACGGCGTGAGGTTCTGTTGGCAGAGGAACGCGAAAAGCGTCAAGCGGGAGCCATGGAGGAACTCATCTCTCGTGGGTTCGCAGAGAGTGACATTGAGGCACCTCACACACCTCAGAACACACAGAACACAATTTCGTGGACACAACGCTGCCACAATGTTTCATACTAAGCAGATCAGTAGATCATGTAGACTGCAGACTTGTGCTGGGTCAACTGTCATTGCGTTTGCGATCTGTGTGTGAACGATCATTGGGTCGCGACAGGTGGCGATGCCTTATTGCGATGGGAGTGCCATGAGATGTGAGGCAGTGTTGAAGGTGGCTTTTGACGCTTGGAGCACCAGACATTCCCATGCTTTTCATGAAGTCGTTTATCAACATGTTTCAGATTCTTAAGTGTGGTAAGGCTTGAGACGTGTGCGTATCAAATGAACAAACGGTTCAAACCATGATACCATGTGACAACTTGGCCTAGCGTTCGTCTTTGATTTTGAGTACTGTAAACAACCCAATCCTTCTCAGTTTTCCTATGCTTTCATTACTTTCAGGCCAAATACAGGTCCAGTCTGGAGCAAGCAGCTGCTGGCAACCTTGGCAATGTGGAAGTACGTAAGGCTGGGGTCATAGACAATTCTGAGTCGCATTGGTCGAATCCAATTTTGATGACACGGTTTTTACGTACAAAACTCCCTGATTCTTTCACTTGTAAATCTTGGGTGTTGACGTGTCCTGCTGCGACAAATCGCAATATATATATATATATTGTGTATGTGCTCATTTATACGCACATATGACATATGGTATAAAATTGATTCTGATGGCTCTTTCAGAGTTCTGTTTTTTATTGGGTCTTGGGACGTTCAGAAAGAGACGCAGTCATTGAAGATAAATAGCATTCAGTGAGTTTCTCCAGGCCAATCGTACGCTTTTTGGTATTTCAAACTGGCTCCTCAGCTGCAATGACTAGATTGCAAAGATATGCAAAGATGAAAGTCTTCTTACATATCCCTGGATTTTGTAGGCCCAATTAACGAACGCATCAAATTCATTTGCAGAGTTTGTTCTGGGCAGAGAATCCGAGTTTACCACTTGGCGTTGGAGCGTGATGAGCAGTACAATTAGAAGAGCATTTTAGGGCTTACATGTTTACATGTTTACATGGGTTTACGGTTTGCCCGATTTACCATTGACATCGCTTTGCATTGGTTCATATTGGTTCACCCAAGTTTACCCAGCCTGGTTTCCCGTGTTTCCTGTGAGGCTTGGAGGTTGCCCAGCGTTGGCCCTGCGAGCACTCCAAGTTGCTGAGGGCGCCACGCAGCTGGAAGAAGCCGTTGCACTGATTGCCAAGGAGCAAGAGGCACATGACGTGTCACATGGACAGTTGGCCCATTGCTGGTACAAATGCTGCACTTGTATACATATTATACAGTATACACTTGTTCTGCTGGCCTCATGCAAAGCGAACGCAGCATTTTGGTTAAGATTTGGCAACGCCAGCTACAAATATCTAAACATGCTGATGTGCTCTCAGAAATTGCCTTCCTTCAACGGGAGGCCAAGTTTCGAATAGATTGCAATCTTCGTCTTGACGCTGCCCTTGACAAATCCAAGAAGTCTGAGCAGCATGCGCACGCCAAAGCTCACGGAAAGAAGGATGCACAAACTGATTTGTTCGTTCCATGTTTGATTTGCCATGACAGTGAAATGAGATAAAATTAGGCTTTCAACGCTAGCATTCCTGCATCATCTTGCATCATCTTGCATTCACTTACACAAGAACTTGCAGGAGCGGTGTCTGGGACAAGCCGCGCAAGCGGCTCCGTCCAGGTGGATGTTTTGCTGCGGATCTTTGCTCCATGGCCTTTGCGCACGGGGACAGCTTCTAGATGTCGCCAGGCAGGGAAGCAGATGGAAGCAGTCTTTTAGGACGAAAAGACTGCGAAGTGCAACACGCTTCCGCACACAGCATTGCAAAATATTGCAAACACAAACAGTGTCAATTGTCATGCTGTCATGCTGGCGGCGATGGGTCGTTTGAAGGTTGTTGGGTGTCCATTCTTGGGTGCGGCTCAAAACCCACATTTAATAGCTTGTTTTCGTTGTCTGGAGGATCTCGAGGTATTTGACTTGGCAGCCAGTGAGCTCAGCAACAGAGTCAGCCCCGGTGGAAGAAAAGCGTTGGCTGCAGGAAGCCGTTGTTGTTTGTATCATTTTGTATCATTTTGTATCCTGGACTTTGGACGTGCTGACCTCTTGGCCACGCGCAATGACATATCCTTGGATTCCCCTGGGATTAAAAAAATACACCTTCCCAGGAAACCAGTTGGAGCACCGTGGAACCAATCAACAATGAACATGTCTCTGCGATTCGCCTTCTTTGATTCCCATAAGTTTGCATTATCGCAAGGCTCCACTTTGCCTACAAATACGGCAGCAGCAGTGCCAGTGATGCACTCTTGGCCTCTGCCAATGCCGGGGGCGAAAATGTCCACCGGAACCAGGCACTGTGGAGAGAATCATGTTGAATCAGTGTTCAAGAATGTTCAAGATACTGTAAGCTTAAGCGGATTTCAGCGCTGTTCGAATGTGTTTCATGTGTAGACCTGTAGGGGATGGCGGTTGGGTCAGGTCTTTGGTTTGCTCCTTGGAGCATCCCAGGGCAAAGCTGGCTTAAATGGCTTCGAGGAGTGTCAAATATGAAACAAATGTAAAATGGGATTCGGGATGATTCCGGATGATTCGGATGTTCTGGCAAACTTCAACGATCTTCAACGGTTCCCTCCAAATGTTTGCACTTGCACTTGCGTTTCATGTCGGACACTGCTGTTTCATACTTTGAACTCGCGAGGAGGGTCTGAAGAGCTTTCAGGAGTTGGACACCGAGATAGCAGCTCTTATCAAAGCCTTGAAGGCGAGGGACTGGGGTGAAACGGTGAATGTGCGAATTTCCCAAAGAACATCCAATGAATGCTCAGTGTACCAATCTGCAAGGAGCCAGCTGGGTCCCCTCGAGAGCTGTGACCATGTTGAATGGCTTCCGCTCTGCAGAGGAGATCTGCAAGAGACAAAAATGGAGCTGCAAGAGAGCATGGGGAATCATTGGAATTCATGGTAATAAAAACCCACAAAAAACACATGGACGCGCATTATTATTATTACTATTATTATTATTGTTATTGTTATTATTATTACTATTATCATGCACTATAATTATATATAATTCGTCAGTTTTACTATTTTAGTATTAAATTACTAATTACTATATTTATTGTTGCTCATTTATTTCATTGATGTGCTTCGGAGAGGCCAACCTGGTTTGGAAACTCTTAGAACTCCTTTGGCACCTGTAGTCAGGCCTGTGTGACCGGCCGCGCTTCGGTCATTTGTACAGATGTAAGCAGATGTAAGCAGAAACATAAATTTTTCCAAGCAATCGGCAAAGATGCCAGTGCTTGCAAATCGAGACCTCAAGTCATGTTGCTGACCAAAAGCTGCGCCTGTGGTGCTGCAGATTCTTTTGCGAGCTGGACAGATATCTTTTGTTTGTTTGATATGCATCTTGTTGCAGATTAAATCGAAACGCTGCACACGCACACCCACATGAATTCAACCAGCAAACCTGGAGCAGCCAGCTGATTGTCCATTTGTACAAGTCAGCTTGTGTCGCTTATGTTGAACATTGATAGGGAATCCAAAAGGCTTCTCAGACTTGATGTGATCTCACTGCACAGGTCTTCGGGCCATCATCCATCAGCTCACAGAGGTGTCGATCCAATTTTCGCCCGCGCTACATGGACTGATTCACAAACATATCTGGCCACATACATACATCTCTATAGCTATGTTAGCTATGTCTATATCTATGTCTATTTTTGCGCGTGTGTGTGTGTGTGGACATAGCTTGTGGCATTGATGATGACTAGTGACTTCCAGAGATTGAAATGTCTCCATTTCAGCACCTGGCTTGTGTCAGGCAATCGCTTTTGGCCGCGAGGCGGGCAGTCGTTCACCTTCGTGATTTGAGTGCTGTATGCATGTACGCATGCAAGGGCCCACTGAGGTTCAACGTGCAAGATCACGTCAACAAGTGGTCACACTAAGCCGCCAAACCACTTGAAACAAATTGTTTATGTTTGATATGTTTGATTTCAATCTGGCGTTCCAGGTGAGCAGGGACAGTCTGGCAGCACCTGTACTCACAAAGCGAATCCCCAATCCATGGAAGGTTTCCGTGGAAATGGAAGTCGGGACGCTTCGTGCCACAAACCGAGTGGTGACCTTCCATTTCCTGGCCGCCTGTACCTGAGCAAGCCACGTATCCGATGTAAGACATGAATGACTGTTGTCAAATTGCAAGACACACACACACATGGTGACTGTGCTGTGCTGCGCTAGGACCAGTGTGCACTGACAGCCGCCCAAACAAGATGCCCTTGTTTGCAGCCACGCGCTAAGGACGTCTTTGCGCAGGCAGGCCTGCAGCCACCACCAGATGCCACAGCAAAGTCGAGGACTTGGGTCAGAAATGGTCAGAACACAAGCTGAGCCAAGCCAAGCAGGCAATTAGAGCAACTAATGAGCTTGTGTGCATATATATATAATCGATGCGCTGAGGCCGGCATATCAACCTTCAAACACTTTCGCTCCACCCTCCAAGGATGCAATGCTCTGACCCCAGTGAGAGACAGTGCAGGTATTCTTTTCGAACATCTTGCTCTTTAAGGATTTGAAGCGTTTTATGACTGTTTGCAATTCCTTGCGTGAATTCAGGTCGTTGACTGTCGACTCCAGTCATTTCCGTGGTACAGTGCATGCCAGGGCCCCGGTCCCCACAGCCAACACCCGCAACGGGGTTGCCTCCGTTGCCTCCGCATTTTGTTCAATGCTGGACGTTATCGCAGCATCCGAGGCCACTGACCTGGGCGGCTTCCACGACTCTACGTCCAGCCTTCCCCAGACGCAGGTAGGGCATGGTAGGGCCGTAGGGCATGGTCGGCTCTTTGAGATGCCGACAGAGAGAGAGAGAGAGAGATTCCATGATCCTCAGGTAAAAAGAGTTGACATGAGTTGACTAAAGGTGGCCATAGGCCGCAGTCTTCCTCATGCAAAGCAGCGATTCACTTGATTGGCGTGCCTAGACTTAGAGAGTGTCATAGTGTCATAATTAGTGTCATAGTGTCCTAATGATCCTAATGTCATAGTGATCATGAAGGGATCAGAAGTGATAGTCGTGATAGTCGAGGAAGCTCTCTTCAGCGCTGCTGTAGCAGTGCTAGCAGAGTGCCGGAAACCAGGCTTCCTTTGGCAGCTCCAAAGAGCAGCTGGCACAGAGGGAGGCGTGGCTCAGACTGGGCGATGGTCAGGGCATCAGTCACGTGCTGATGGCTGCACTGTTGCGAGTTGCGACTGTTGCGACTGTTGCGACTGTTGCGACTGTCTGACTAAGATGTTCAGTGCATGCTCACTAAGCCGCCAGGCCAGGGACAGATTCCTGGCTGGGATCGGTGAAGAAGCGGAACAAGCCTGGCAGCAGCCACGGGCCAAGGTCGACCAATGGATTCTGTGTCACCAATACGACGCGAGATGAATAGAGGAGATAATATAGAATGATATAGAATAATATAGAATCATATAGATATTCGGAATGAAACAATCCTTTGTGTTGGCATCCTTTTCCCTCGTGGCCTTATGCTGCTTGTGACCTGGAGATGCGCCATGCTGTACTAAACTCACCTCCTTTGAACGCCTTTGAACTTGAACGTGGGCTCAAGGCAAAGGTTGGTGAAGAGCGAGGATGCAAGCACAAATCCTTAATACTTCATTCTGCTTTGCAATTCTACTATGTCCCCAACCATACCCACTTCATGCCACTTTGGATCAAAACCCTTGGCTTAAGCCTTAAGCACAACCAATGGCCCAAGTCTTTGACAGACCATGCCAAACTTTAAACGTGCTTAATTGGTACCATTTGACCCAAATTACCTAAGTCATCCTAAGTCAAAGATTGGAATACTCCAAGACCCGAATACTGGACACACGCACATCGTGGCCATGAACTGAGCTGTGCGACTGACTGCTCAGCCGCTCAGCCGCTACAGATTTCAATGTCTTGACTCTTCTCCTATCTGATTATCTTCTCCTTCTTTTCACCTTCATTTTCTGTCTTAACTATTTTCACACATTGTGGCATTTTTTTGGAGGATGTCTCTTGTTCAACCTTGCTTCGCTCGCTTCTGGTGACTTAGCTTGCAGCACCTCAAACCCCATGTGTTAGCTGCGATGCCCAAGGTGCAGAATCAGAATGGCACGGCGCCAGGCCAGCAAAGGGCTGCCATCGAAGGGCGAGAAGCAAAATGAGAAGCCTTTCATCGGCAAAACACCGATGTTTCCGCCATGCCCATGTCTACAATATGGCAGGCCGGTGATTCTTCTGACATTTGAATACATGTTGTGAGACTTTTGGAACTTTGGCAGCCTTGGGCAGTTGCACCTTTGCGGCATGCGGGTTATTCCGTCCACATTGCCTGCACATTGGTGCGGTCCTGCAGGTATTTGGACAAGCTTGGGAGCCAGAAGCGAGCCCCACGGTACACCTTCTCCAGAAGTGAGTCGGACTCTCCTCTGCTTTCAGCGGATTGTTAAAGCAATTCTGACAAAGATATGACAATTCTACAGCCACAGATAAGTTTTACCTTTATCTTTTTTGTTTTGGAGTGGCAGTTGGGCGTGGCTTGTACTCAGTCTTGCGGTGCTGCAGCAAATTCCATGCCGAAAGCTGTGCAAATTTCCCATAGGTGACATTGGCTCAAAAGGGAAGAGACTACAAATAGTTCAGACAATCTCGGGTTGGTCGCTACCTTCAGACCGCCATGGCTGGTTACATGATGGCAGGATATGGCATGCAGGGAGTGCAGCCGATGCAGCTGACCGCGGAGCAGCAACAACAACAGTACCAACAGTACCAACAAATGCAGCAACAACAGCAGCTGCAACAGCAGCAGTACCAGCAACAATACCAGCAGTACCAACAGCAACAGCAACAACAGCAACAACAGCAACAACAGCAACAACAGCAAATGCAACCTCAGCAGTATCAACAGTACCAGCAGCAGCAGCAGCCGCAACAACAGGGGAGTCAAGGACCCTTGTCAGTGGCAGGCTGTGCTGATCCAACAGTTGGGAACATAGTCCGTGGCACCTTCAACTTGATGACTGAAAATCATGGGCGACCAGTCTACAAAAAGAGTGAGGTCGTAGCGAACAATCCAACCCTCGATGTCTTGATCTACTTTTGGGACGAGCGGGATGGTGCCAACTTCTGCGGCTGGTGGTTCGGGCCAAAGGTTGGAGGAGACCAAGTCTGGGCCTACAACAGCGAAAGGAGCGCAACACCTCCATCCACCGGTTGGAGGGTCCCATACGATGGTTCCGTAGATCCGTCTTTTGTGATCAGCGGTGGGCAAGGTGGGCAGCAGGCCTATGGGCAACAGGCCTATGGGCAACAGTACCAGCAACAGATGTACGGGCAGCAACAAATGACGCCACAACAGTATCAGCAGCAGCAAATGCAGCAACAACAAATGCAGCAACAGCAGATGATGCAACAGAAGCAAAGGGAAGAAGAACAGCGTCGGCAGGAACAACAGAGGCGTGCTGAGCAACAAGGAGTGATGAATTGCCAACAGATTCTGCAGAAGCTGACTGGTGTGACGCCTGAGACCATTGATCACATCAAAGATGAGGTGGAAAAAATGGTGATGCAGGAGCTGCCAAAGTGCGGAAGTCAGGCAGAAGCTGTGAGAGCTGAGGCTGCCCAACAGATTCAAATGGCACAGGTGAGAGTGGAGCAGGTGAAGCAGCAGCGGATTGAGGAGGAGAGGCTGAACGGTGAGCGCTGCGAGTTTGCCAAAAAGGTCCTGGCAGAGTTGATTGCTTTGGTGACCCAGGCCATATCTCAGCAAAATGTGACACCAAACAGTCACCAAACATGTTGATGGTCCTGGTGGTAGTGTAGTGTTGTAAAGGAGGACGAAGAACTGTAACAGGTATGTATATTGAACATGTTGAACATGATCATGTACTGTATATAATATGTTTGAAAAGTGGGGTTTCTCCAAGCCTACCTTGGCAAGGCTGAGCAAGACACTGCGGCCCTGAAAACCACAGCAGCTCCTGTTCTTGAATCCAAGATCATGAGTGAAGAAGATGCTCGTAGCGCTGGAAAGGCTGTTAGCGAGGTCTCTGTTGCTGCAAAGGCTTCTTGCAAAGCTTGCTCCGATTTCATCGTGGAACGCCGAATGAACATCGATTCTGTCAAGCCTCCCCTGTTGGCTCCGTTGCGGGAGGAGCAGCTCAAGATCCAGGAGCGCATTCAGGAGTGCTACAAGATCGTGGTATCCTCAACCATTTCGGCCAAGGTGATGATTGACAAAGCAGTCAAGAAGACCGCGGCCACCAAGACCCTTGAAAAACGCACCTCTGCCTTTGAGAAGTACAATGGCAAGAGGGAGGTGATGACAATCGACGAAATCCTCGCATACGCCAAGGGCGAGTACGCATTTGCTTTTTCGAAGGAGGCAGCGGCAGTTGTTGCCAAGAAGTATGGAGATGGCAAGAGCGTGCCGCGCGTGCACTTCCAGCGTATCAAGGTTGCCGTAGGCATTGCTCGGGAAGAAGAGGCTTCCAAAGCACGGAAGAAGGAGGCTGAAACTTGTCCGGTGAAACACTAGCCTTTCAAATCTTTCAGGGCGCTGCGTTTGATGTAGGTGCTTCTAGGTATTTTCCGGTATTTTGGATCCGTGTCTGATTCGATGAATCTTAAAGGCAGGTGATTCAGCTCATCTGAGGAACTGAAGCGTTTGGCACTTGAGGCCAAAAAGAAGGCCATTGAAGCTGATATCCAGAAGGTGGCGGACGTCTTGGCAGAAGCGGAGCCAGCTGTTGCGAAGGCAGAAGAAGCAGGAAAGACAGAGCAATTGTCACGAGACTATCTGAATGCTACTCCTGACAAAGATGCAGTTACAGCAGCCATGGAGTCAGCTTCCGCTGCTCTGAAGGATGCTCAAGGCGAGTTGGGAGATGTGAGGACACGTCTCAGTGACTTGGTGTCTTCTGCAGATGATGATGTGAAGCAATGGGTCACCATCGAGATCCGAAAAGTGGAGATGAAGGTGGCCGCAATGGATGCTCGACTTGTGCAGACCGGTCAGGCCGGTGAGCGTGGCCGTCACTTCTTGCAGATGCTCGAGGCTAAGGAGTTGCACGCGGCAAAGATTGAGGTCGCAAAGTTGCTGCGATCCAAGAAGTTGGACGTAGAAGAGCTCTTCAAGGCATGGCAGCATGGCGGAAACGAAACGAAAACATGGCCCATGGCGCCCATGGCTAACAACATCTCAACATCTCTTAAGATAATTTGAAAACTGTTTGGGAACTGCGTGTGGCTGTTGTTTGGTTGGCAGGTTGGGCATTTGGGTCATCAACGAATTTGGATACAATCTAGACTTTCCGCTGTGCAAATATGTCAAATATGTTGACCTCTTGTGGTGATCAGTGATCAGCGTCGGCTTGCCGATTTAGACATATCATGAGATATCCACCGTCTCCACCGCATCCACGCCGTATCCATCGTGCCCTGCCACAGGCAGCCGACAAGGACGGTGATGGAGTTGTGAACCTGGTGGACTTTACTGCTCTGATCGAAGGATGCGAGGGCTGCAAGCTCAGTGGCGAGAAGATCGAACAGGTGTACAACATGTACAACGATGCGGGCTCCGGCAGCTTCAGCAAGGAGACCCTCTTCTTGGCATCTCGCAGTTACTACTTCGTGGCGGCTGAGACAGTGCTAAGCAGCACCGAAAACCTCGACGGTGAAACACTTCGCCGTTTGGAGCTGAAGGAGCTGTTGGAAGTGTTGGAAGGTGCGTTGCTTGCTGACAACGATATTCAAAGACACCTCGGTATGGCATGGTAGTGATAAAGATTGATAAAGTATCTAAACTACTGATTCAATAGTTGCCTAATGTTTTCATACTGTAGGTTCTTAATTCATGAGTCTTTGAGCGGATTCTAATGAATTTTAGAGTTCACTTCGGCGTTTGCCCATGCCCATTTTGCCCTGCACCTCAAGAATCTTTGAATCCTTGACAATTTTGACAATAAAGATTCTCAACTCCCAGCTCCCCAGCTCCCAATGGGCCCTTTGGAGGTCCTGTGGAAGAGGCCAGTACCAAGATTTCCCGCGTACGTTGCCGAGCTGTTTTCGACGGCGTCGAGGGGTGGGTCACAATGGCAGGCCTGTGAGATTCATGCGAGTATGCAGACTGTCAAAGACTTGGTGTCACCCAGGGTACTCAGGGTTCAAGTTAGAAATTTGGAACATTGAAACTCAAGTCTATTTCTCTCTCTTATTAGGTAGGTTGGATAGCGATTTCGGAAGGGCGCGCCCACTTTTTACGCTTGACACTTGAATTTCAATACTCGACTACAGGCAACAATGGCACAGAGTACCTCATGGCATCAGATGGCAACTTGGAAGTTGTACGAGAAGTGCCACTTACAGATGCCTTGCACGAGGGCAACGTCTTGCGCCAGTTGAGCCACGGAGAGAAGTTGGAGGTGCAGTGAATGTTGGAAGTCTAACAAAGTTGGCCGCTGTTGGCATTGTTGGCTTGGTTTCTGCTGCCCCTGCAGGGTTTAATATTGTGCAATGTTAAAATACATTAATTAACATACATTATAGTTCAAAGATGTTTAAACATGTTGAGACATTTTCAGAAAAGCTTTCATGCTTTAAAGATCTTTTAAGCACTTCTCTGCGGATATGATCATGTTTCAGCACATTTCAGCACACCTTGGAGGTCCTGGAGTGGGACAAGAAAAACCCCGCCGAGGATGTTCGTGTCAAGGTGAAGGTGAAGGGCTCTACAGACATGGGCTGGGTGACCAGAGCTTCGGCCGATGGCATGCAGTACTTGAAGATTCAGTGAAGATCCAGTGACTGCGATGTAGCACCTGCATATGAAGCAGGACTGTCTACACAATCGCTATAATTGTCTGAGAGTTTTGCGAGTGATGCGGATCTCTTTGTCGATCCGTTGTTATGACCGTGTGAAGGTACGCCCAATCGGGCGCAAAATCTTGACGGACCACTCTGCTCGCAGGTGAGGATTAAAAAAGTAGGGGATTCGCGGCAGTGGGAGACATGCAGAAACGATGTATGAAAACCATATGAAACCTGAAACATCCTGAAACAATGATGCGACACTTTTTTGAAAGAATCTGATGTTTGGAGAGGGGATTCGTGCTTTTTCTTCCAAGCCTCTAAGGATTCCGGCTTGGCGGCCAAGACTGCAGCGCAAAACATTCAGCCAGGGCAATACAAAGCAGATCGCGACTTCGTGAGCGACACAACCAGGGAGGTCAGCAAGAATGTAGATGCTCGATTCCGGAAATCTCCTGGGTCGCTTGGACTCCCTGATCCGCTTGGATCATTTTTCTGTGTTTCTGCAATCTGAAATCTTACGAAATATGAAGCTGTAACAGAAGCATTCAAAGACATTCAATTCATTTTCAAAGATATTTAAACATATTCATTTTGATCATATTGCTCCGGCGTGCCGAGTGGATCACCATGGATCACCATGGATCACCTGTCCTTGTACTGCCTTGTACTGTGAAAGGCACGGGGGTCGCATTTGCCCCTATTCCATCTTGGGTCGCATTTGCCCCTATTCCAAGGGGGATGAAGTGGGTTTAGGGGCGAATGTGACCCTCCTTTAGGGGCGAATGTGACCCCTGCTTTTGCGTGGCAGGCGCAATAGTTTCAGAGCCTCAAAAGGATTTTTTCCACCCTAGAGAGTGATATTCACGTGTTTTTCTACGTTCC
>Ga0126342_10013775_pt1 | contig 14297 bp, 12 predicted proteins | sample Cyp1metagenome_FD_92528 | JGI IMG/M metagenome (GOLD analysis project Ga0126342, IMG submission 92528) | Coral microbial communities from Lord Howe Island, Old Settlement Bay, Australia - Cyphastrea 1 metagenome | ecosystem: Host-associated > Invertebrates > Cnidaria > Coral ...
AAGGTGGTGCCCCATAGTTAGCTAAGTTGGTTTATAACTCCCATAACTATGGTTTATGGTAGATATAACTATAGTTAATGGGGTTTATAAACCAACTTATAACTGGGGGGCACCATCCTGTACAAATACTGATATTCTTCTAGCAAACAAATTGATTTCCCCATAATATCTATATCTCTGTAGAACAACCCAAACAATCCAAATTGAAGATCCAGCAAGACATTCTCATTTACCTTAGTAGTGCTCCCATAAGATTCCAGCATTATTCCACCATATTCCCAGAACATTCCAATCATGTCAACCACAGAATACTATGGTCAACAGTGGGGTTACTCCCAAAGGTGATTTTTTTGTCGCTACTTCAATGGTACCCCCGAATTTTCCACAGCCCAGGAGCCCAGGGCCTAAAAAAAATCTGTGGTTGAAATCCCTTTCATCATTCATCCCTTTCATCCGGTTTCCCAGAAAATCTTCCCACGAAAGCAGCAGGGACTGCAGGGATACTCCAAGCCATGGGAGGTTTCTTCTCCACCCGCTTGGCCGCACAGATTTCGAAGGTGCGGAGGAACCGAGGAACTCCGAGGAACTGATGGGAAAAAACATGGGAGAAAAACATGGAAAAAACCATGGGGGATTTTAGCCGAGAAGCATTGGCTAAGTTCGTTGGACCAGGTTTTGACATGTGGTGATGGTTTTCCATGGCACTCCCCCATGGTAAGCCCCCAACAAAAGGGGCGTAAGATGTACCCTCTGGTTATGACTAACGTAGCCATAGAAAATCATCATTATTAATAGGCAAACCATCTATACATGGGCAATTTTCCATGGCTATGTTAAATAACCAAATGGTAAGAAGCATCAAAAAAACATCAGAAAACAGGGGACGATGGAGGTTAATCTCCGGGCATAACTAACCTACCTCTGCGATCCTTGCTTTTTTTTACGTGACCGATTTCTAGAACCAGTGGATTTCCTTGGAGGATTATCCCATTTAGCAAATGGTTAGTAATCACAGTTATAAGTAAGCATTGTTTATAATCATTACCCCATTGTTTAGGATTTACTCAATTATAATCATAGTTATAATTACCATTGGTTAGTAAACATAGTTATATGTAAGCAATTCATGTTTGGGATAACCGACATCGGAGACCTCCAAGGCTCCGTTTTTTTGTTTTTTTTTAGTTGTCGCTGTGGGCGATCTCCGAATCCCCTTTTTGGTTGGATTAATCCACACTTTGTCCCAAGTTGGAGGGGTTGAATGCTGCCAGTAATAATGACTGGTTGGTGGTTTGGAACCAGCAACAAATAGGGATTTAATGGGATTTAATAGGGATTTATATATAACCATTATAAATGGTATATCATAACTGGTTGGTGGTTTGGAATATAATTTTTACTTTCCATAGTAATTATATAGGATAATCCTTCCCAAACTGACGAACTCATATTTTTCAAGATGCTTAAAACCACCAACCAGATGATGATGATGGTTGTATGATGTTGTATGTACCCCATGTTTGGTTGGACGGACATATACAAATGTTATCCCGTTTTTGGTGGCTAACCCCCTGTTTCTACACCATTTCCACGGCCACGGACACTCGCCACACCAGTTGGTTCTTGTTGGTGACATCTGGAAAATTTTGTGGCTCACAGTTCCCACCTTGAAACATCCATTTCACTTTCCTGATCAGGCTTATTGAGCATTAATTATGATCATTATGATCATTATGGCTTATATTAATTGCTCATATCCATTTCTATCCTCATGTTTGGTTGGTTAAAATACCAAGATGGTGCCCGTGAGTGTTTGACTTACCATAGATATATCATGAAAGATCATAGATCTGGGTAAATTTCATCACGACCTCACTGTTCTCCCGAACCCTGGAATCATGGTTAGGATTCGGGGAATCATCCCCAAATGGGCCGAACAATTCAGGTTAGTGAAATATTATAATTTACCCAGATGAATACCTATCATGAACCTTACGGTTGCCAATGAAAAGACTCCCAGCCGAGCGAGGCGGACGACACCAAACCGCACTACACGGAGAGTTCCGGGGACTATCTCTACAAAATGCCGGACGAGGGAGCAGCTTGTTGCACGGACGGGGAGTGGATTGCTGCGTTTTGGTGAAGATGTTGGGGAGTTGTGGGGGAATGGATGGAATATGATGGAATATGATGGAATATGGTGGAATAATTATGATGGAATATGATGGAATGGGGTGCTGTTGCGCGTTTTTTTTTTTTTAATGGGGGATGGAAGTTTGTGCTGATTCAACAAATTGGGAGTGGATTCTTGTAGAAATTGATAGTGTTGGTATCTGGTTGGGATCACCACCACCAGCCATCAAATTGGCAACGGCAAAGCATGGAGGAAACCATGGGGATTTCACCATCAAGCATCGGTTTTGTTTCCCCCTGAATGCGGGGATCTTTTGTTTATGGGATATAAGAATATGATATGATATGATATAATATGATATGATATAATATGATATGATATGATATGATATAATATGATATGATATAATATGATATGATATGATATGATATGATATAGTTATATAATGCATGACACATGTAACCAACAAGATGGCTTTGGGGGTCGAAAACCGGTGACAGTTTTTTTCCCACCGAATGCCGAAAAAAACCAGTAGGGAAATGAGGCTTGAACCCGACGGATGGCTGCCAGCTACACTCTGGTAATTTAACGTAGCTATGGTAGCCATGGCCCATTTAGTTTGATGATTTACATTGATTTACCCTCTGGTAAACTAACATAGCGAACTGGAAAGATCCACCATTTTGAATGGGAAAATCCACTATTTCTATGGCCATTTTCAATAGCTACGTTAAATTACCAGAGGGTACCTATAAACAATGGTGATTTTCCAGTTCGCAAACCGTGAAATGGCCGCTACTCTGACATGAAAACCAGTGGGCCAGTGGTGATGTTCGAGTTCGCATCGCAGCCTTCTGCTGAACGCCCAGGTGGGTGTTGGCAAACTCGTGGAATTTTACGGAGACGGCGATCAGCGACCCTTCCGAGGGGACCGGGGGACCGGATGGGAGATGAGGGTGGCAAAAATGGCCATCTGGGGAAGATACCCGGATACCCCATTTCCAGACACACCCCAAAAAAAAACACATGAACTGGTTGGTGGTTTCAGACATGTTTTATTTTTCCATTTCATATATTGGATAAGCCTTCCCAAAGTGACGAACTCCATCATTTTTCAAGATGGTTAAAACATGTTATTGCACGACCAACCAGATGAAATTACACATGTACATTGCACCACCAACCAGCTGGTACTTATGATTCCCCCTGTGACTTTCCTTTTCACACGCGGCACCACCAACGAGAAACATTGGGCGATGGGACTATATGGGACTTTGGGATTCCACATGACCCAACCAAAATCGGTGTATCATCAATGGCCATTTTTCAGGGTGGTGTCCAATATCCCAAAAATGGGGACATTTACAAATCCCTGGATTCCATGTTGCTTTTCCCATGTTTTTTCTGGCGTTGTTCCAAGCTGATTCCAAGCTGCGTCCGGAGGACCTTCTCAATATTTTGTACGCCAATCTGGTCCTGCCAGCCACCCTCTTTGCAGCGGTTCAGACAGCAGATGCCGCTCGCTCGGTTCTGCGGGATGGAGTGGTAGGTTAGAGGGTGAAGATTTGACCATAGGATTTCTTAGGAAATGAGGAATGCCTAGACCGCCCCAAAGCAGAAATCAATGTTTGTTTCAGCTTGTTTTCCGATGGTAATGACGAGTCACATAACGCATGATTTTTGTTGATTGGATGATCTTGGATGTTTGCTTTCATGACCATTGATATTTCTGGTTCTGTTTGGCCAGGATGTTCCAGATACATTTCAAGTCTGAGAGGTCTCAAAGGTCCCGGTTCCTGTGGTTGACCGTGAGGCAACATCCTGGATATCCTGCACTATAATTAATTGGTTGGAATTCAGGCAATTTCCATCAATTTCCAGATTTTTGATTGTCATTTGATGCTTGATTTCTGAAGCCGAAAACTTTTTGACGCAGATGTGAACAGACCGTGGCAAAATCTAGGTCACTTACGTATCACTTATATGAGCTTGAAACCATGGCTTTCATTGTCCTGAGGCAAGTCTGACTCTCACACTGCCTGAAGGATACGAATGCGTGCGGGAACCTGAAACCGGAAAGGTTCGCAACTTGGGTGAAAGATGCCAAAAGAATTTCCCAAAAAATGTTGTGCTGGTGGACATGCTCAGAGGGAATTCATCTGTCCATGTGATTCCTGGGGCTTGATAGGGATGATACTGAAGTTCCGAGCGGTCTCTGTGAAGTCGGTTTCAACATGTTGCAACTAATATCCTGAACATGTTCGAATTATCCTGGAAGTTGGGATTGATAATAACCTCATCTGGTTGGTGGTTTGGAACATGAATTTTATGACTTTCCATATATTGGGAATGTCATCATCCCAACTGACGAACTCCATCATTTTTCAGAGGGGAAGGGCTCCGCCACCAACCAGTCATTGTGAAGTAGCTGGGGCCCACTGCACATGAACTCTCCCACTTATAACACGATACTTGGGAGCTGGACCTACTCAATGCCCAATTGAGAGCCTATGGAGATAAATCCACAAACATCAAATTATCCCCAACGCGTTGTTGATCAAATCCATGTCTTTTCTTTAATGCACGTCGTTGCCTGGTGAAAACCATGGTGAAAAAACTCACGTCTTTTGGGTGAGAATCCAAGGAACGTTTGCTGGTGAAGTTTTGTATCTAACCATTTTGCTGGTTGAAATCGGAGTATTCATTCCAACAAACGTTTTTGCTAGTTAAATCACCACATTTTCTGGCTGAAGATCTGAAGCCTATTCACACATTTGATACATCTGGAAATTTATACATTTGATTCACTATTTATTTGATACATATGAAATCACCATTCCATTCTTTAATACACTCTGGTTATTTAACATAGCCATGGAAAATGGCCCATTTATAGATGGTTTACCTATTAAACATGGTGATTTTCCATGGCTATGTTAAATAACCACATGGTCGGTATGAGATATAAGTTAACATCACCAATTTCATAGATCTACTCAAACTCAAATCACCGTTTCATTCCAATTCCCTTTTCCAATCATCATTGAATACTGATTGGTGGTTTGGACGATTTTTTACTTTTTCATATGTTGGGAATGTCATCATCCCAACTGACGAACTCCATCATTTTTCGGAGGGGTAGGTATACCACCAACCAGAATATCATCATTTCATACATCTGAAAACCCAATGGATTTTACTCCTCACCACAATGCCGGTGTCATTGTGTGAGGTGCGCACAGCGGATATCAATGGCGAGAGCCCTTGGAGAGCAGAGGAGGGGGCTTAGAAAAATACCCAGCTGACGGGGATTTGATTGCATAATATACACTATGATATTTCAGGTTAAGGCTAGTGCTATATACATATACATATTTATATATACATATACATATTTATACATATACATATTTATACATATACATATTTACACACACATATATATATATATCCATATACATATATATGTATATGGATATATATATACATATATATATATATATCCATATACATATATATACATATATATATCCATATATATACATATATATATACATATATATATACACATATATATATATATTTATACATATATATATACATATATATATACATATTTATACATATACATATTTATACATATATATATATATCCATATATAAATATTTATGCATATATATATATATATATATGTATTTTCATCATATACCCACAATATATATGATTTATCCAGATGTATGGCGATATATATATATATCTATTCATTGTTTTTTATTTTGGGTTAGTGATACTCACATACATATGTGCATATATATATTGTTTGATTTGATTGTTGTATATGTTGGGGGGTATTATCTTATATCATTGATAAATGATATGGGGAGTGGTGTTCCACTACTATATATATATGTATGTGTATATATGTATATATATGTAGATATAATTAATGTATATATAATATATATGTGTATGTATATATATATATATGTGTATGTATATATATATATATATATATATTAAAATTATATATATTCATATCTTTCCCCCAGCCGCGCCAGGATACCTTGGGCGTCTTCCAAGACGAGATTCCACAGGGGACCGGATCTTTGGATGAAGGTGGTGGCACCAGGCGCGACAAAATCCAGCGGATCCCACAGAAAAAAAACCGGGGGGTTTTGGAATGGGAAAATCATCGAAAAAATAGGGAATTCACCACGGAAAATAGATGAACATAGTGGTTTTATGTAGTTTTGGTTGATGGTTTTACCATGATTCTAATGATTATCTAATGATTTTGGTCAGGAAAATGAGGAAATCAGTTGGTGAAGGGTGGCTGAATGCTTTGACTTTTGCTACCAGTCAGGATGCACGCTACCCTGCTAGAGATGTTTCCGTTTTTTCGCAGGACATATACGATTCGCCATGTACAAACTGAGGATAGTCCATGAATAAACGGCACAATTAGCATCCACGACTACAAAATGTGTTGATACCATGCATAAGTTGGTTCGTGCTGGCAAACAGAAACACTAGATGTCATGTAACTTCAACATCTCATAGTCATGCCGAAATGTGATCGGCGAAGACCCACTTTAGACATATCAAAAAAACTCTGGCGTTGAAAGTAACAAGATGCCAGCTGGGAGTGGCTTGATTTAGTGAGGCACCACCCGCAAAGGGAATCCCACGCTTTGTCTTCCGTATTTTTCTCCATTCACATCGCACAGTTTCTGGGTCCCCAATTTTCAGACACCAAACAGGTTCTTAAATTATATTAAGTTGGTTGCTAGGGAATATCCCATAGATATCCCATAGATATCCCATGGATCCGTTACGGATCTCCCCGGCAAACGAAACCGCCAACGTCGGCAGGGGTTGGTCCGTGAACGGCAACGTCTGCGTGCGGGACCCAGGGATCAAATTTCGTGGGATGAAATCCTGCAGGGTAGAAGGCTCCAAAAAATGGTGGATTACCCTCAAATAAACTGGAAAGATCAATATGGTGATCAATATGGTGATCAATAGTGATTGATAGTGATTAATAGTGATTGATAGTGATTAATAGTGATTGATAGTGATTAATAGTGATTGATAGTGATTGATAGTGATTAATATATCAAACAACTCTGGTAAATGTTTAGAAAAAACTATGGACAATCACCATGTTTAATGGGTAAATCAACTATTTCTATGGCCATGGCTTCAATAGCCAACTGTTAAAAATTACCAGAGGGTAATCCCATTAATGGTGTAATGGGATAATAAATAATGGGTTATTTGGATTATTTGTTGTTATTTGGTGAAAATTCACATTTAATTTGGTTATTTCACATTTAATTTGGTTATCCCAGTGGTTACAATGAACATGTTATGATATTAATTAATGGTTGATGTTATGATTAATTGATAAATAATAGTGGAGGTTTATCACATTAACTGGGATGTTTACCACCTATTCACTGGTGCAGCAGAAATTGCAACCATCCACAGTAGGTCACTAGTTATGATACGAACGAATGATTGAACGAACGAACGAACGAACGAACGAACAAACAGCCTTTAAACAAACTAAGTATGATGAAATGGCTAAGAATACTAACTAAGTCTAACTGTGTCCAACGAACTAATCAACTAACTGATTAACTAAGCAAGTAACTGATGTTAGTATTTTTATTTTTATAACTATGTTACTATATGTCAGTCTGACTATTTGCAATGATGCAAACTGGTGGTATGGTTAGCTATAATATGCTATAATACCAACCTAGGTTATACTAAGTACAAACAACTCAGTAGTGTTGATACCCAAATACCCTCTGGTAATCAAACGTGGCTTGGCTGGAAAAATCCATAGAAATCCAAGTTTGTAGCTGGGAAAATCATCAAACTAAATGGGGGGTTTTCAATTGCCACGTTTGATTACTGGAGGGTTTTCTGGTAACTATTGATACTAACTGGCTGGTAGTTGGGATAATGATGCTAATGAGAATACTCCCTAGTGGAAACTATTTACCCTCTGGTAAACATACAAAAAACTATTGAAAATCACCATTGTTAATAGGTAAATCAACTATTTCTATGGTCAATTTTCCATAGCAAACTGTTAGTTTACCAGAGGGTATCCATATTTGTCCTAGCACAATCGGGTATGATCACTCCATTCTCCATTAGTTATTACTACTATGCTATTAGAACTACTCACTATTCACTATGCTAACTCACTATTACTAGTAGAAACTATTTACAATAACTCATGGTATTTTTTTTTTCTGGGATGATCACTCCACCACTTGACAAACGGCCTGGTAAACGTTGACAAAAAACGATGGAAAGATCCACCACTTTATAGCTGGGTACATCAACGATTTCTATGGCCATTTTCTATGGTAATTTAACATAACTATGGAAAGATCCACCACTTTATAGTGAATTTTCCCCTGAAAAACGGTGATTTTCCATAGCTTTTTGTTAGTTTACCGAGGGTAACTTGTTTGTATTTCTTGGGTTAGTTTCTCCACTGAGCTATTGGGGGAGCAACCCCAATTGAGGAATTTACTCGGGTGAATCGCACCAGTTGCGATTCGTGGACCGATCATTCTCCAGGTGCATACGCAACAACCAAAGACATCAAGAAACAACGTTTTCATCAAGATGCACCGACGAATGAGACTGTTTTGGGTAGCTGGATTTGTGCGGATTTCATCAACAGTGAAGCTACCCTCTGGTAAACATACAAAAAGCTATTGAAAATGGCCCAGTCGAAATAGTGGTTTTTCCCATCTGAAAAATGGTGATTTTCCCATCAGTTTTTTGGTCATGTTTACCAGGCCGGGTAACACCTCCAACAGACATAGCTTGCTGACCCGCCTGCTTCGTGTGGTCGGGCGAGTCGAACATGATATGGGGATGGGTCAAAACCCTGGTACCCCTGGTGAACCCCAAGTCATAGCTGGGATTTATGGATGTGAATATCCCACTAAAAATGGTATGTATAGGTATTGATCCATACCCATATCTGGTTGGTGGTTTGGAAGTTATTTTTTATATTTTCCCCAATAGTTGGGATAATGATCCAATCTGACGAACTCATATTTTTCAGAGGGGTAGGTATACCAGCAACCAGATATAGAAACACATACACATGCATTATTTTCCAAAGATCACCACGTTTGAGTACCGAAGGGTAAAGTGTGAGACTACAACTGGTTGGTGGTTTGGAACAGTTTTTATTTTTTTTCCGTATATTGGGAATGTCATCATCCCAACTGACTAATATTTTTCAGAGGGGTAGGTATACCACCAACCAGATAATATTCTGGGTAAATTTCATCACGACCGAACCCTGTTCTCCCGAACCCTGGAATTATGGTTAGGATTCGGGGAATCATCCCCAAATGGCCCAACAATTCAGGTGAGTGAAATATTATAATTTATAATTTACCCAGAATATTGGTCAACATTCTAAGAACATACACGTTTTTTTGATTGTGTTGAACTTCCAGGTCCATATCCCTTGGCGGTTCAAGATTCCCCATCTCTGTGTATTGCTTTGTCGGTTTGCCGCAGGGGCGTGATACAGCTTTCCCCAATAAACAAGGTAGTAACAGGTAGCACAAGCAACCAATCATTCATGAATTATATCCCGATATGAAATGTGCTTAGAACCCAGATTTCATGGTCAAATCACATTATAAGAACCACCTGGAAGCCCAACCAGAAATAGCCATGGTGGTTTTCCCGTTTCCAAACAGTGCTGCAGGCTTTCTTCACGTTTCCATAGGGAAAGCACCAGTGTAACCCGGCTCTTTGGGAGTTCCAGATATAACAACCAACCAATCCATCATTTCTACCACTTATCACTTCTATCGGCATGTCTAGTGATAGTGGTTATATCATGTTATATCGCTTATTGTTTCTCTCGTTAAACACCATATTTGGGGGCTTTTTCTCCCACTTTTTAGCCCATTGTTTCACCATACATGACACAACCCACAGGGCTGGGCCGCGGGCTGGGCGTGTCACAAAATCGCATCCCGCAGTTGTTCACCCTGCGACACAATGCCGTGGTCTACGCTGGAAGCTCCCTGTACATCAGGGTGCCGCGCCATGGAGTTGAATCGTTTAGAAAAAAACCATGGAAAGATCCACCATTTTATAGCTGGGCAAATGAACTATTTCGACTGGGCCATGGCTTCAATAGCTTTTTGTATGTTTACCAGAGGGTATCCAGTACCATGTGGCTATGAGTCAAAATTAAAAACCTGAAAAAATACACAGAAAAACATGTCTATCTTTAGTAGTAACCGTCCAAGACTTTTGGGGTACCCAATTTTGACCCCCAGCCATGTCATCATTTTTTACCCAGAAAATGCCAATGGCTCATTTTCGACCTCAGTGAAAACAGGGGATATTGTGGATCATCGCACGAGCTGTCACAGTAAAATGAGCCCCAAATGGCTGTCGGGGTGCCATGAGTCTCGACTCTCAGGGTACCGCTGCTTTGGGGTGGTTTAATCTTCACCCTTTGGTCATCGTCGCAATGGAAAGTGCCCGAACTAAATGGAGGTTTATAGTTCCAGCCAGCCAATGTTTGGTACATCTCCCATAAATCAATCCATTTCTGACTATGGAAGATTCCCTACAAAACAAATTGAACGAACGGATGCACATGATTGAAATGAATTGGGTATCGTCATTGCAAGGGTTGTAATCTTCATTCTTGTGGGCTTTATACCCTCCGGCAATCAAATATGCCAATGGAAAATCCACACCATTCATAATCTGGTTGGTGGTTTCAAACATTTTTTTCCCATAATATATGGATTGTCATCCTTCCCATTGACGAACTCACATTTTTCAAGATGCTTATTGCACCACCAACCATTCATAATGAATTTTCCCCATATTATACCATTTCCACTATTTCCCAATATCAAAATTGTATATACATATAATATATATATATATATATACACACACACCATATATACCATTACCACCATTATCATCTCATTACCATTAACACATCCACAGAGTTCGGGGCATTTTTCCACGTTTGAGCGACCGGAGGCGAGCCCCGCTTCCACCGTGGTCAGGTGACAGCCAACAACCCCACGACGGCCTTGAAGCGGACGGACGCGGCCAACCGTTGGCAGGTAGGGTTCCGGTGGACACATGGGGGTTTCCATAGGTGGGGGGTACCCCAATTTATGAATGGTTTGGATGTATGGTCCCAAATAAGTGATTATCAACTAGTGAGCCATGGTTTCTAGGGGCGTTTAACATCGGGAAGGGGTTCCTTGCAGATGTAGGGGTTAGCTAAGTACACTGTGATGCCCAGCAGTGATGTTTCTTAGTTTAAAACCTCCAGAAACTTTATATATCTACCATGATCCCTGGTTCGTCATACACCAGCTCCTCGGACTATGGAGGCACCAAATTGTCACTAAGAAACATGTGGATGTGAAGATGACTTTACCTCAATGAGCATCGCTTGTCTGATTCATTTCGGATTCAGCAAACACCGATACCTGGATCTGCTTGTATGGAACTGGAAATCCTAAAAAATGGCTCCAGCGCAGCTTGGAGAAGTCGCGGGATATGCCTCGGATGGTCGGAGGTGGATCCTGGTGAAGCCCCGAATGCTGCCATGGAGAAATTCTCACGCTGTTCACCAGGGGTTGTCTGAACGAGTAAAAACACATTCCATCCAAAGGTTGATCATCACTCTATCATGAGTTTTGGTGAGTATACACCATATTTGCCGTTAAATCCGGGGGTTATCATCGTCCGCTGCTTTTTTTGGTGGGGTATACACCATGTTCAAACCAACCCGACCATCTTTGGGGTATTTGGATCAAAGCCGCGATGCCAGGTGACGTTGACCAGCAAGGGCTATCACCAGTACTACGTCACCTTCCCTCCAGTCTCAACACACAGGGGTTGTGGGAGGACGCGCGGAGGATGAGTAGAGTATATTTTTCAGTGGTTGAGCCAAGGAGCTATGGCTAGTGGAACTAGTGGAACTAAACAGCTCAGGCTATCCATATTCAACATTATTCAACCATATTAGTGGAACTAAACAGCTCAGGCTATCCATATTCAACCATATTCCCCTATTCAATTTTTGTAGCCATGGAGCTAGCCCCAAGAGTTTCACAACGTCATAGGCCATGAAAATCATCCCCAAGGGACTGAGCCGCGACAGGAAAAAAAACTCGACTGGATTGGGGATGATTGGGGCTGTAACCATCCATTTGATGGTTTTTTGAACATCAAAGACTGGTATAAAATATCACTGTTGGGAAATCCCCACTTTTTATGGTTTAGTTTATCCCATAGTTTATCCCATTACAGTCCCAGTGTTTCAGGAAAACCTACCAACAAACGGCATCCCAACTGGTGCTGATCATCGAGGTGATTTTCAACACCATCATGCAGAACTTCAGCTCCAATACGGCTGGGAGGGCCTTGATTGGTTGATGAGTTATGAGAAAACCGGGGAGTAAGTTAAACTACTGGGCTTTACTATGGATTTTTTTGAGCCATAGGGAAACATATCAACCAGCTATCATGAATGAATCTTTTTTGCCATTGAAATTTGTCAGAGAATCATCTAGAAATGGGGATTTCCAAAAAAGTCAGGTGAGAATTTGTCAGAATTTGAGGGGCCCGGCCGGTTTTTTTTTGATCAGTCGATCAGTTAGCTATGCAGATGGGATAGCCCCAGCCGAATCTTCGGGACTTGCGATAGCAGTGGGGGTAGATCAGCCATTTCAGGACTCCAAAAAATAAAAAGCTGGTTGGATAGAGAAAAGAATACATCCCAGAAAATTTAACGAAATGAACATAGATGGTAAACATGTGAAAATTTTTGCATTCACATGATCTCAGAAAATGGATATCATACTCATTTTATCCCATTATGTAATGATATCATATCATATCCATCAAAATGACCAATCAGAAAAGTTATACCGACAGAGACCATTATCATCGGGACACCTTTGCATGTCGTCGTCGCATGTTGACCCTCAGTGGTGCGATCGGGCTGGTGAAATCTCGAGTTCGAATACTTGCATCATCTGATAAGATCTTCGAAATGTTGAGAAACTTAAATGTGAAACACAACTTAAATCTGTGAATGATTTACATCCTAGATCATCCTAGTTTTTTCCGAGCGATTGTCTGGACTGACAAACATCACCAAACGATCCCAAGTGGCCACTATTTCAGTTGAGTGAATTATCCATAAATTATCATATTATGTATAAAGTAACCCCAATAAGATAGAACCGTGATTTATCACTATTTCAGAAATGGATTTTCGTTAGGGTTATACTTTTCAATACTTTCTATTTTTTCAGGGGCTTAGTATGTATATATTATAGTATATATTATATAAGTCATAGGTGTCTCCCAGATCATCCAAGTCATTCGACCATGGCTTAGTATTGAAACCCATGGGTTTGGGGATCCCGGCTGACTTAAGAAACCCCCAAAAAGGGCCCCATAGTACTAGGAGTTATATGCAATCTTTTTTCAGGCTTTATGACCATACAACATTGTATAACCATCTATAACCTCTATAACATTGTATAACCATATATAACCATATATAACCATATATAACCATCTATAACCATCTATAACCATCTATAACCATCTATAACCATCTATAACATGGTGTAACCATGGTTATATCCATTTAAGTGAGCTCATAGATCTCCCACGTCAGGCGGTGCTTGGGAAGATCCTAGATCCATTGATCCTGCCCACAAATCCCATGTACTCCGTTCGGCTCCCTGGGCTTTTTTTTGGCGATGGATTTCTGGATGGGTCAAGTTACCTACAATGTGAGGCCCCCAAGATAGCCCCGTTGGTTTAGATTCGCCCCAGTAACTATAATGTTGGTTCCTGATTAGTGTGTGCCCCCCCCCCTCCCCTAAACTATTTCTGGACTCTCTTTAAAGTAGAAAAGCAAAAAAATTCTTCCCAAAAGAAAAACATATCCTCGATTAAGTAAGGATTTAAATTGGCTACAATTGAAATCTAATTACTATTGTTTTTTTGCCGATGAAGTTGTGGTACTTGTAGTACTTGTAGTACTTGTAGTACTTGTAGTACTTGTAGTACTTGTAGTACATGTAGTACTTGTAGTAC
>Ga0126342_10013776_pt1 | contig 14296 bp, 13 predicted proteins | sample Cyp1metagenome_FD_92528 | JGI IMG/M metagenome (GOLD analysis project Ga0126342, IMG submission 92528) | Coral microbial communities from Lord Howe Island, Old Settlement Bay, Australia - Cyphastrea 1 metagenome | ecosystem: Host-associated > Invertebrates > Cnidaria > Coral ...
CAGGATGCCTGAGGTCCTCCGGCTACCGGAAAGTAGCGATTGCGGGCCACGTGTTTTGCGTGCATAGATTGGTTCTATATGCTCATGGTGGGCCTCCACCTGATGAGGCAACATGGGAAGTAAATCACATAGATCGGAATTGTAGCAACAATCAGGACATCAACTTGGAATGGGTGACGCATTCTCAGAACATGCTGAAATTCCATGCCAGCGCTTCACAGCGCAATTCAAAGAGGCAAGGAAGGCTAGTCATGGTGAGACATATTGGATCCCAGAAATGGACTAGGTATGCTTCGGCCACACTGGCGGCGGAAAAGCTTGGCCAGCCCAAGTCAACAGTCTCTGGGCGGTGCCGGAGGAATGCGTGTGCTGAGGGTTTTGAATACAAGTACTGTGACTTTGGCAGGCTCATTTCAGAAGAAGTGTGGCACCCCATGATTGACCCTAGATCAGGACTGAGATTGAATGGACAGTATGTAAGCTCGGCGGGTAGAATAAAGTCCCACACAGGGCGCATCTCCACGGGAATTTGTGGCAAGGATGGCTACGTATACACGTACGTGAAGGTAAATGGCCACTGGCGAAGAGAGCTTGTTCACCGTGTAGTGGCAGCTACTTTTCTCGACCCACCATCCACGTCAGACCACACGCAAATCAATCACAAGGACGGAAACAAGAGTAGCAATACTGTGGCCAATCTTGAGTATGCAACTCCATCTGAAAACATGCTTCATCATAATGCAAACCGGAAAGGCTGCCACCCATTGAGCAAAGCAGTGCTGAGTCGAGTCTACGGCAGTAGCGGCTCTTGGAGGTACCATTCCTCTTTGAAAAGTGCGGCAGATGCTCTGGGCGGTCGCCCCACATGCAGCATCTCAAAATGCATCAATGGCAAGCAAAGGCATACTGGCGGCTTTGAATTCCGCTTAGCGGAGCCTGACGGCACCGCAGTGGAGACGTTGCCAGGTGAGGAGTGGCGTGACGTGGATGTGGCGTTTCACCTCAAGGACCGAAGGTCCAGAAAGAATCGGTAGTGGGCATTGCTTCAGATGGACACATCTGGAGTTGGTGCACGGCTAGCTGGAACATGTCGGAACTCGGTATTCATGATTATTGTGTAACTTCCTTATCTCAAAATTGTATGTAAGATGGATGATTTATTATGTGTTGGCTTCCCTGGTCCCAACACAGATGACAAACAATGAGTTTGAACATCTTTAAATATATTTTAATCATTTTACCCATGAAATAGTTGAAAACCTCTTCTGAGCCAATGTCACCCTTTGTTCGTGACGCTCGGAAGGGTTCACCAATGCATCCTTCCGCCTTGCAAAGGCTTCAGGCCAATGAACTTCGAATGGTGTATTTCTTCCTGGGACAGCCGTGCCCACCAAAGAAGATCAGTACTGCTCAATGATCCGATCGATGGTGGTGACAGATTTACCGAAGCAATGCAGGGCGGTGCCACTGACTTGGGTTTTTAAGTTATAATTATAATATATTTAATTAATGAAATTGGGATGTAAGGATGTATTTTTCTAAGTTAGGGTTCTACAGAAAAAACAACTTTTCCACATTCTCCACACTCTGATTCGTCATGCTGGGTTTGAAGGTCTTACTTGGTGGGCCGGTCGCCTATTTGTGTGCTGCTGCCCGGAGGTCTGGCAAAGTCCCAGGTGTCTTTTGCCCAAAGGTGGCCTCCGAGGCGAAAAAATCAGAGGAAAACAATTGTAGGGTGGAACTGGCCATTATTGGATGTCAGCTGTGCTTGTTCATTCGAATGTGTGATCTATTTATAGGTCTAACTGCCTACTAGCAACTATTTACATATTTAAATTTTGCTCTCCAAACCTACTTCATCTCATTTAGACGCGTTTCATACATTTCACAGGTGCGGGGTGGTCCAAAATCCGCAATGATCCCTGCAACCAGGGACCCTGCAAATGCTCCCAACCAGGTCAGGGATTCCAGCCCTTTGATTGAAGACTGCGAACTAGTCCTGCTGCCCAGACCATGGGTCGGTTGCAGGGTTTTGGTAGGTTTCGCAAGGACTGACAAGAGAAGGGGTGGCACATACACACACACTAATATGAGAGGCGATTTTTGGATCCCAAAGGCTTCTAAGTCCTAAGTCACGGTGCATGCATTTGGATTTGTTTTCAGCATGCATTGGATTCAAACTAGGGAAGGTACAATGAACTAGGTGATAGTGCTAGATGTTCATGGCCTTTTGCCATGTACAAAAGCATTAAAAAACTGCTTCTATGCCCCAGGCCCATTTGTCTCCAGGTTTGGGGCACCACAATCAACAGGGAAATCTCCGATCCATTTTTTACCGAAGAAGTCCAACTGCTACTGGTGCCATTTCGAATTTCAATCCATCGAGTTCCTCCATGCCTACTTTTCAGCGCATGACAGACCAAGGAAATCAATATGATGATGACTTCCTGTGATGATGCTTGTCAAATCCTGATGAACCAGTACTATAGTTAGTAATTACATATATTAGTACTATAGTTACTACATATTAGTACTACTAATCCTGAATCCTTCCCAAGGTGGGTGCCTCGGGTGAAAGCGCCCGAGGGGCCAAGGCGGGGCTTGACGTGGGGATGCCCAGGGCCAGTTGCATGGACCGGGTAACAACAAGAAGATGCAAGAGTATGATATGTTCATGTGCATTGATAAGCACAGTCTAGCACTGTATGTATATATATATATATATTATGTATAATTTTTATATTCATATTTACACATATTTACCATGTATTTTTTGTTGTTTGGGAGCTGCAATCGTGGAAATCCTATGATTAGAGGGTTTGGAAAACCGCTTCCATGTTTAAAAGAAATTGTCAACCTGATCACCTCATAGGGATGGCAATGATCAACCTGTGGAGTTTGGCTTGTGCAGCTGTCAGCTGTCAGGTCCGGGGAGCTTCGCAACCGGTCCGACAGCCAAGTGATGTGCAGCTTTCTCCCTGTTGTGTATCCTTGGTGTGGGTTGCAATCAAACACTATATAAGTATACAACAAAATCGTGTAGTTGATCGTCTCGAATTTTCACATCACAGATCTGATCAATAATTTCAGTCCATTCTTAGCATGGTTTGTTCTCTTCAGCGGGGTAGAAGGCTTTTAGAAGTTTAAGAAATACAGTCCCTGTACTTGGGAGCCTGACACCCCAAGCTCTTAGATACACCTGCCCACCTGTAGATACACTAGCCCTTGCCAAATTCCTCACGGCCTGAATGCACCGGGGATGTCCATGTTGTTGGCTTGGAATTGGTTCTAAAGAGACTATGGAAGTAGAACCCCCAAAATTGAACTCAAAACCAAGTCTGCTGTCACATGTTCCTTTTTTTCTCATCGAAATGTTCCATTTCCAAATATTTGTTTCAGACCTGACAGCCGAGATCTCTGAGTAAGGTTATCCGCGGATGCCGCATTTCAGACCACGCAGGACCATCCAGCTGGGGGAGTTTGATGAAACAACATGATTGAGCCTTGAGCCCTCTTCGCACGTTCAATGTTAGCATAGATTGACTGTCAGTTGGTAAAGTCAGCTGTCATTTTTGATTTTGGATCTTGGAAAGGCCTCAACAATGTAGAGCGGAATTCTCGTATTCTACCCCAGTCAAGCGACTTATATAATGATTAAACACCATGAAAGTGTACTTCTTCCCTCTCTATGATACCTCTATGATCTATATCTTTCTACCCAGACACTTGTTGCACTGTGTCTGTCTTTCCGGGTGGTGAAGCACTCTCTGCCGCTCCAACTTCAGGAGCCGGTATCGCCTTCGCACAGGCTGGTGGTTTGGTGCTGCACTCAAGTGGAATGCTGCTTTACAGGATTTGCTGAAGATTATTTTAGATTTTCCCAATGGGAATTCCACCAGACATGGGGGTTTTATAGGGCATATATTTGTTGTTTTTACTTTTTTGTGGTTCCTTAAGCACATCCAAGTATGGTACACTCATGTTGAAGCTTGTCTCGTCCATCTGGGGCAAATGATCTCATTTTTGTTCAGTGTCACAGTTCAACCAAACATGTGGAAAGCATCAGCGAACACATATGCCAAAAGTAATATGCAACCATATATTTCTCAGTGATTGTAATCCGATCTTTATTAAGAGGGTGGTGGAACGCCGTTGGACTGTTGGATCTCACACGTTCGCCTCCGCCTCTGGTGGCTTATTGCGATGCGCTTGCGGAAACAAGTTTAATTACTGTGGTTGGAGTTTCTGTCGGTTTTTCATTGCAGATGTGTAGAGCATGTTCAGCTAGATGTGGGAGCAACTGGGATTTGTGAGGACATTCGCCATCACAGTAGTTTCATCCAGAAGACAGCCTTTTGCAACACAAATCCAACACTTTCAGAGTCACAGGAAGAATATTTCAGGCCCCAAGACTACTATGAGCCCAGGTGACTGCAAGACTGCAAGACTCACCTTTTTACAAAGATAATGGACGTGACTCAGAACCTTCAAATCTGTGAAATTCCAGTTTGAGGTGCTTCACATAATTCCTTTCCAAATAGAATTTCTGACTCCAAGCAGCTTTAACGAACTATTTTCAGTTGGGGATTCGGTTTGAATAAGTTTTTCCCAGCATAAGAACAAGCCACCCAAGTAATTGCCAGATCATTCTGCGACCCCCGTTGCACACGGAATTCGCGGGCGAAACATCAGTCGCCCGCGGTTCCGCGGGCCATGCTGGGGCATTTCGGCCGGTGCATCTCCTACTTCCGGAAGGCCAGTTCCTGGGTCCTGGGAGGGTTTTCTTAGCGTTGGGGAACGGGATCCAATACATCCACATCCTCCATTTGATGGCCCAGTTGATGGCATAGTGTGGAGGATTTCCAATTGTTTTCCGCGGACATCTTTGTTTAGCTGCGTTCATGGATCCGTTCCTTCAAGCCATCCATCCATTCATCCATCCATCTATCCATCCGTCCAATGGTCCTTTAATAATGGTCCATTCACTTTCTGGTACAGGTGCCGCGTAAGGAAATATGCTCAGGGGATCTTCCGTAGGTGTGGACCTTTTACTGATCCCATGTGTATTCTCTCCATTATTGCCTATTGCTTGTTACAGTATATCACCCATGGTAAATCCCCGTCAATTGTCATACCAAGACGCTCGAAGTGCCTATCAAAAAAATGTCAAAGCAGTGACAATGTTCACCTTAAATGGAGTTGTTCTGGCACTTACTTGTGACATAGTAATGGAAAAGCCTACATGTATGGATGCTTTTCCCAACTCTAAATCTCCATTGATATGCATTTTTTCCCAATATGTTCCATGATTTTCCCATTCAAATCTTCAGATTTATAGGTGTTTTTCACAGTTTTTCCATATTTTGAATGATTTCCCTATCATGTCCCTATCATTTTCCCATTTAAAAAATCCGTTGACAAAGGCAAAATCCCCGGAGCCTTCCATGAATTGCAGGTCTTCATCGCCACCGTCGTTGGCACCGCCGCGCTGCTTCTGTACCTTGGACGAAAGGGGATGTGGTGAACATATGATGATTTCAAAGCTAAACATAGGGGATTTATATAATTTATATGAATTTATATGAATTTATACCAAAAAAATAGGGCTTTACCCCAGAAAACTATAGAAAATAGTGATTCAGTAATGCGGTGACTTAATTTGCTATGTGATGTTTCTAGTGGTAAAGACATGTCGATTTGTCCAAGAAAGATAGGGGTTTATCGCTATAAAGTTGGAATTTATCCGGGGGGCTGAAATGATTTTGCGATGCAAGAATCTGGGCACACCCTTGGTGAAGGGTAGGTTGATTCAAATGAGCTGGGGCATGTTACTACATGTGGGGAAACTGTTTTTGAATTGTCATTTCAAGTTGGTTAGTTTTTTGGCCGCACAAGGCGGCATATGCCATAGCCTGCTACATACCACTGTTTTCTTTTTTACATGACTGGAGGATATAAACCAACAAACACAGAGGCGGGGAACACCATGGCGACCCAGGTGGATTAAGCGATGGCAAGAGGACGATGACGAGGGACTGCAGAGGCGAGGAAATGGCTTGGCATCCCACTTTGCGGATACCCTCTGGTAATTTAACATAGCTATTGAAAATTACCTTTTATAGTGGATTTTCCAATAAAAAAAATGTTGTTTTCCATAGTTATGTTAGTTTACCAGAGGGTAATTAACTTCGTAAGCTAGTTTCTAAACGGAATATGTTAACTTATTAGTTGCCTATGTTGACTTATACATGCACTAATGTTAGTGGAGTTTGTAAGCCTTAGCAAGTTGTTTTTGACCAATATATGAAGAAACATCTTCAGTATATAACTTTAGGGATCGCCCAAGTAGACAAATTTCTGGTGACTTATAGGGTGAGGTCATGCACTTCCCCTTGGATTCAACCCCAGATGGAGTTCAGCTCTTGGGACGGTCTGTTAGCATTGGCTGTTGCGACGTTGTTGGGATTGTATTTGCGTTTTCCTTCGAATTATGCAGGATCCATTTGGTTCTGTTTTACTCATATGTTATTCTTGAGTGCACTAGGTACCACTAGATACCCATGTTTCCGTAAAGTAGGTCTAAACGCATCACGGTTGTGCGTGTGCTTAGCACATTTGGCTTGGCTAGTGTGTTCATTTGTTCTTAATTTCACGCCCATTCATGCTGGCAAATAATGATGATTCTCAATTGGTTTATCCTACAAACATAGATAATTAACTTACAGATGCCCACAATTAGCTTCTAATTTTCTCAGGGAATTCTAGAATATCGGTGTCTATGTCATTTGCTTTCCAATGTCTTCTTTCATATTGTCCTTCCTGGTTAGGGTTTCAGGATGTTTCTCGTATTTATTGCTTTTCCACCATACAAAAGGGGATGATTGCTTGAAATGACGAGTTTTAAAAAATGGGATGGGTTACCCTCTGGCCTCTGGTAAACTAACATAACTATGGAAAATCACAATGTTTAATGGGTAAATCCACTATTTCTATGGCCATTTTCAATAGCAAACTGTTTGTTTACCAGAGGGTGAAGCACGTTAAAACCACCAAGCACTTTCCTATCGAAACTCCAATGGAGTGGGCTCACCCCGGACTTTCCGAAGTTGCCAGGCAAGACGCCATGATCGCTCGGGGCCTCAGCGTTCCTGGCAATCCCGGGGCTCAAGGCATCCAAAAGGGCACCCTTGGAATTGAACGTATAATGTGGATAAGACTAAGACAATGTCATAACCCACCCCCCCAATCTACCATAAATATATAGGTGGTAATTATAACCATTCCCAGTCATGGGTGGTTTATGACATTGTTTTACCCACAGATACAATAATTGTGATTTACAATCCAGTGGTTAGGAGCTAAGGAGCTATAGGCGTATCTATCTTCCTTGTTGAATGAGGAGCTAAGCAGCTACTAAGAGTTGCAAAAATACTGTTTATAATATGTTTGTAGGATGGGATAAAGTGGAGACTAATGGATTGGTTCAAGGGAACAATTGCAGGCCCTTGTAATCGGTGGTAGAAACCAGAGTTTTCTGGTTAAGATGTTAGCCTTTAACTGTACACCAACCGCCACCCTCCCCAATCATTAAGAAAAAATGGATGTGTCTGAAAAATAGGTGCCGCGTACCTCTAAACCCCCACAGTTAATCATTGGTCTCCCCACAAACTGCTATTTGATGGGTATGCCTGCCATTTTCAGACAAACCCATGAGCACGGAACTGCAACAACCAATTCTTTTATTTTGTAGCAGGGTCATCAAGCCACCAGGCATGTTGCACATAATTTCCTCCAACTATTGGTCCAACTATGTTAAGAATGTTAAGCGGCTCTTTCATATTCCATCGTTACTGGTTGGTGGTTCGGTTTGGAACATTTTTTATTGTTCCATATATTGGGAATAATATTCCCATTTGATTTTCATATTTTTCAGAGGGGTAGTTATACCACCAACCATATTATTGACCATTATTAGCCATATTAACCATGATTAACCATACATATAGGAATTATCAGCACATGAGTAACCATTATTAATATCCATTGAAACCACCAACCAGGTTACCATGATGATAACTATAGTTGAAACGCTTTTCCATCGATCGACCAATACGAGGACGCGGCGGCTCGAGAGGTGCAGCGAAACAGATTTGGGGAGCCGGGCCGGTGATTTTTGATATTTTGCCAGTGGGAAATCATGGGAAATCCACCCGACATGAAGAAATTATAGAAGAAGTCCACTAGAAATAGGGAATCGATTGGGAAATATTGGGAATTTCTTAGGTTTCAATGGGCAAATGGCACAGGCTTTGAGCAGGGAATCCACCAACTACCAAGTGCTGCATTTCCCTTGGCCCATTGTATCAGCAATAGGTTCCAACAACACCATCAGACATGACCCCATAGATGTCTCCAAGTAGGGTAAGTAGGGAGCATCTCAGATTCTCCCAGTTGACATGTTTCCCGAATTTGCTGAACATGACTTGATTGGTTTTCTCATTGAGAAAATCCACTAGAAATCTGATTTACTGAGATATGTGTCTTTTTTAATATCTGATTCATGTATATTAATGTGATTTTCTAATGTGGATTTTCTAAGGTTTTTTCCAAAAACCAAATTTTCTAATAGATTTTCTCACTAGATATGTGTTTTTTAATGGCGCCCCCTGGGATGGACAAATCGAAGTTTGATCCGATTTCTGCAGGCCTTGGCCAACTACGTGCGACCGCCCGTGCGACCCGACGACGCTGAAAACGTGGTGCAGCCCGCCACGTGGCGTGGCTGCAAGCGGTGGGAGGAGGGAATCAGAATCTACAAGTGACTACGCTATACAAGTGACTGCGCATCAACAAAAACATGGCTAATGGAAACTTGTTGTAAGTGATGTTCTTCATTGGGAAAATGAACCTGCAATCTCGCACTCCCATGATAGGTTGTGCCCACCCAAATATGGCAATGGGTCCACCAAGTTGGGGTTCCCACGTCACAACTGGGATGGTTTTGTTTGAACCATCCCAAGTTCGCAAGGTAGCAGCAACAGACAATAACAATATTTGTAGCTGCTTACTCGCCAACCTTGGGCTACACACATGTGGTTTTGGCCAGTGTGGACATGGCGAATTCTAGCGGTGATAGTTTGTGTGCAGCGATGAAGGCAATTTACATCAATCCATTCAAAAATGCGGAAAGACCAGGGCTCCAAGATGTGGGAACGGTGACTGCTATCTTTCTACACTGGGGGTTTATCATCGTAGTTGACTGGGAGAAACTCGGGCAAATTGTTTGGTGCCTTGGGGACGCAGATGGCTGGGAAATCCACAATTGGCAGTAGGGACGAATCCACCATTACGTGGCGACCCCAAAAATTAAAATTTGAAAGGCGCACGTTCTCAATTATTCGATATGTCCACCCTCTGGCACCCAAACGTGGCCAGGGCAAGCTCAGAAATTGGAGCTGATTCACCTTTTTTAATTTTTTTAACAGCAAGATTTCATAAGATTTCCATGCTCTTGCCATAGCCATGTTGAGATTTTGGGGACGCCATGTGGCTTGGTTCTTGTCCGTAGCAAGGCGGGTGCTCACGCCATTGTCTCAAGCGGAGACCATCGTGAGCGCGGACACCTGGGGGGTAGCCTAGGGCCTTGAGTGTAGGACAAAGATGGGATGATGGGACAGCTCACATCAGCGAACTACAAAGAAAGAGCACATCATTACAATCCAAGAAGTAATCCCCACAGTGGCAATTTCACATGTTGATGTTTTATTTTCACAACCATGTTTTCGATGTTTTTTGTTGGAGTCAATTCAAGGCAACTCGGATGGATGCATGGGTCTAGATAAGAACTTGTGCCATGGGATCTGCGTATTTGTGTCATGTCCGAGTTGGGGCTTGGAAGGCTACAAAGTGAGGCCCCCCAGTCATCAGTTGGTTTATAGACCCCATGAACATTCCTGAACTAGAGCTATATCCCCAATAAACCCTGGTTAAGCAAGTTATCACTCAACTCAGCCATCTACGGGGCCTTACCTTGTCTCGCTGGGCACCTGTTGCGCAAGGTCCGGCACTCTCGGACGCCAGTTGGGAACTCCCGGAAGCTGCAGAAGCTGCAGAAGACACAGGTGCGGCGGGTGGAAGGATTTGCCAACAGAAGTGCGCCACCCTTTGCTACAACAGTTTACATTCAAAACCTCGATTTGCTGAAGATGATTTGTTTTGTTTTACCAATGAAACATCCACTACTTGGGGAATCTATATTTTTTGTTGGGTTACTGAAGCAAATCCGTGATCTGGAATCTAGATGATTATTCCTGGTTAACAAGGGCTGCATTCCATGTTTGTTTCTTTGATGTAACTATCGCAATTATATATTCAAAATACATGTATCTCATATAATCATTATATCGTTTTATCAGGTGCACATCCTGGGATATACATAGTTGTTTCTAAAATGTTCTCTAAGGATCGATTTCCGTTCGAAACTTTCCCACAGATTCTCAGATAACCATCGTTTCAAAAAGGCAGATCAATCATCACATGTAATTGTTCCCAAGAAAACCATGTTCATCAGTAATATCCCCTATTGTGTCAGTAATATAAAGCCCCACAACTCCCCGGGATTTCAAAAATATAATATTCAAATTAAATAATATATACCTCCCTGTGGCTATATATATATATATATATATATACGAATTACGTTGTTCCCCTATATATATACAGTATATCTAGATCCTATAGTATATCTTCATGCTACTATCTTTACGTATATCCTATGTCTCCCAACAATGTCCCTATATCCCATAGTCCATAGTTATTTTCCTACACTATTCTTATAAGTATAAGCTCCGTATGAAAGGATTATCGCTATAGTATCCCTATAGTATCTGTCTGTCTGTCTGCCTGTCTGTCTGTCTGTCTATGTGTGATATCTGATATCTCTATCTATCGATCTGTCTATCTATCGATCTGTTTATCTACCGATCGATCTAGACATATATTATATAGACTTATAGTCGGTATACATATATATATGATTCTATGTATGTATGTAGCTAAGTTTTAAGTTGGTTTAAAACTCCAATAGCTATATGGTTTATAGGTGATCTATAGCCAATGGGCTTATAACCAGCCTCCCAGGTCCCGCGGCGCCGCCGCGTCCGGCGGATGCGGCGGATGCGGCGGATGCGGTGCAGTGAGGCCGTGCCTCGTGGTGCAACGGCAGGGGAGACATGGAACTTGGATGAATGGCCAACAGAAACCAACAAGAAATGAGGGATTGAACCAACAGAAATAGGAGATTTAACCAAGAAAAATTGGATTTAAGATGATTTAAGCAACAAAAATGGTGGTGGAATGGACTATTGATGGAATATGAATGGAATTTGATTTGTTTAACGGTCAAGAAGAAATATATTTTCTCCATTTGTCCAAGGCATAGGATTTATTCAGCTGGGCGACGACGAGTATTGTTTTCTTTTGGGGGTGTAGTCCCATACCAAGGTCGACCTTTTTCGCGGGTGACACCATGCTCCATTGCACCATTTAGGGAATTTAATATTATCACCAACAATAGGGATACTTTTCAACCAGGGATATCATGGGATACAAGGGGACAATACCAACAACATGATGTTTGTGTCCGCGCATTGGGTTTAGCTCCTTAAAATTGATTCCACACTCAATTTTGGATGAGTCTCCGGATCTCAAATGTGGAAACCTTCCCTGCAACGAAGCGAAATACATAGTTTCCTCTCGGTGCCCTCGCGTCGGTTTCCTTTCAGCTGTGCTGGAAATCCAATGACACTTGGAGAAACGAAAACACGGGAACCAGCGACCATAAAGATCCCTTTGAGGTAACCAGGTGGGAGTTCAGGAAAGGAAATTGCCATCACGGTCAAGACTGACCACTTTGAAAGTGGTTACTTTTAGGGAAGCGGGACATAATTTTAAGAACATTGGTTCTTTCGCAGTAGACATGCCGTTTATTTCAAGGATCAGACCCAAAATTGTTTTAGTCTAGTTTTGTACCTATGGCATATATGGCGAGAAGGTCCTAGTCTAGGATCGCTATGATCAAACCTTAAGGTCCCTCGGGGAGGTCGTTCCATTCTCAAAACATCACAGTGATTTGATTGGTAAGGCTGACGATCACCGAACGTGTAGACGGTTTCCATGTAAAACTTCGAAACGCTATCACCCGACATGTCAAACTACCATCTATCATCCTTCCATAGTTAGATGTTTTCCTTGTAGTGGATGAGAAGGGAACCCGGCGCCTCATGGTTACACCGTTCCTTTGTCGCTTCAATTCCCGTCTGAGCGGAGGGGCCCTGAAACCAGCAGACGTGCTGTGGGAGAGAGCTGGCTTGGTGAGAAATGACTGATGCAAATTGATTGGACCTAGATGGCTCTAGTATTTTTACTTGGGAAATGTGATCATATATTCAGCTGTTCTTGTTGTTGACCAGGGTGTCTAAGGCCAAGTGCCAAATCAAAAGGCCATCCAAGTGCCAAGTCCACTGATTCCCTCAAACATGGCCCGCAACTGAAGTATCTGACTTCAAACAATCTCACCGGAGTTAATTATTGTCAATCTTGGGTAAACCATGATACATGTTGTACACCAGGTGTGACAATTCCGATTCCTTCTTCAGATTCCAATGAACAACCCACGGCTCATCATGGACAACATGAACTTTCCTGCGGTACTCCAGAAACGGTTTAGGGGGGGAAACCCTACACTGAAACTCAATATTTTGGAGGAAATAAAATAATGTAATCTCCCGCAATCTGGCCCTTTCATGACACATCAGCCCATTGATTCACATGCATCGAACCAGAAGCCTCTGCTTTGACCCTGCGCCAATCTTGGTGCTCTGTGCAAAGTGCCCTGCATGTATCGCGAAGACTGTGTTCTGTGCATGGAGGAGCGTTCTAGACCTGTGAAGTTTGACATGGTATCCCCTGGTAATCAGACGTAGCCAAAGAAAAAACCTTGTATATAAATGGATATTTAAACGGGAAAGGTGACTATAACTGGAAAATGTTCCATTGCCACGTTTGATTAGCATACCATACCGGCAAAAGTTGTTTTTGGATGACATTTCATGTTGGTTTGTCCAAACAATCCACTTGTTATTGATTAACTTTTAATTGTCCCTAGGTGTACCTACTAAGTGCCATTTTGGGCGTAGACCCTGTTTTCAGACAAACCAGGACAAACCAAACATGATCATTTCTTTGTTGTGTATAATGTACTTGGCATTTCCTGTGATAACATTGTAATGCATGAAAATGTTAATCTCTGGAGTTAGCCAATGTGTTGTCAATTGTACTACAATGAACCCTTTTATCCGGGATGTAGTCTTATATGATTGGATAGTTCCAGTAGGCCCGGGACCAGTTTTGGAATGTGGCACTAATCTCAAAGAATCTAAGCTCAAAGATATGTCTGGACTTATGCAGCATTTCACGGCCTTTTTGAGCACTATGGAGGTTACTGTACCACACACGGCCAGATTTCCGGGATATTTGCTGGCATAAGAGACATGACATATTACCTTCAGACGTGAGACTTGCCCGGTTCTTGTTTGTTGTATCTCGCGATGCAGATGTGAAAACTCTGAGACACTGTGGCTGCTGAATGTTGGTGGCATGGCAGTATATATACATATATATATAATCGAAGGAAGTTTAGAAGTCAAACTTCCGACAATATGGACAGATGAAAAGCAGAGTAGGGCAGAGGGAGAGAGAAGAGAAAGATTAGAAGAGAGAAGAGTAGAAGAGAAAGAGTCAGAAGAAAGAAGATGCAGATGCGCGAAAAGGTAGGAAAGTTGCGAAACACTATGTTTTTCCAATGATTTGTGGCTCCGGAGGGTCGAAAAGTAGGCTCGCTAGCTCCGCAGCTGGCCAGATGAGAGATGAAAAATTGCACGCTGTTGTGGCGCGAAGCACATTTCGAAGTCAAAATGTACAAAACACACCAGCGCCCGACCACTTTTGGAAGTTGAGATGTCGAAAAAGTGCACGCCGTTGTGGCGCGAAGCACATTTCCAAGTCAAAATGTTAAAAACACCAGGGGTTCGGACCACTTTTGGACGTTGCGATGTCGAAAAAGTGCACGCCGTTGTGGCGCGAAGCACATTTCCAAGTCAAAATGTTAAAAGCACTAGGGGTTCGGACCACTTTTGGAGGTTCAGATGTCGCTTCGCGTGGCAGGCGCAAGGGATTGTGCACCTTGTCAAAAGTGAGCAAAACGTGAGGGTTTTGTAGCATTTTCAACTACAACCAC
>Ga0126342_10013777_pt1 | contig 14296 bp, 11 predicted proteins | sample Cyp1metagenome_FD_92528 | JGI IMG/M metagenome (GOLD analysis project Ga0126342, IMG submission 92528) | Coral microbial communities from Lord Howe Island, Old Settlement Bay, Australia - Cyphastrea 1 metagenome | ecosystem: Host-associated > Invertebrates > Cnidaria > Coral ...
AAGGTGGTGCCCCATAGTTAGCTAAGTTGGTTTATAACTCCCATAACTATGGTTTATGGCAGATATAACTATAGTTAATGGGGTTTATAAACCAACTTATAACTGGGGGGCACCATCCTGCAACTATCATTAATAGTTCAACTAATGGCAATTCAACTATTAATCATGATTTTAACATCACTATCAACACTATCCGTTGGACATAGTTTTTTTTTTTTTTTTTTCCATTATTAAAAAAACGAATTTTTTTTTTTTTTTTTTTTACCTTTAGTATTAATTACCTTTAAATTTTTTTTATTATTATTTTAAAAATACGATCAACCCTCCCCCTTTGACATTTTTTTTTTTTTTTTTTTTTTTTACCAGTAGTAACAGACACGAATTTTATTTGATTGATCATTACCATCAGTAGTAATTACCATTGAACTATCATTGATAATTATTCAACAAACTATCATTAATGAGAGTAATTGGCAACTATCATATTCATCAACTAACATACCAATATCAACACTATCCTTAGTCATTACCATTTACCATCTGGTTATTTAACATAGCCATGGAAACTCCCTCATAAATGGAAGTTTATAGCTGGGAAAATCATCTATAAATGGGCCATCTATACCATGGCTATGTTAAATAACCAGAGGGTAATTATCATCTAATTACTAAGTAATTCAAATATTGATGATAATTAACACTATCCTTACTAATTACCATTTAATTATCATCAATATTTGTTTATCCTTTGAAAGCCAAGTCACTCAACTAAGTTACTCTGCAGCTGTGGACAGCCAGGCCTGGGTTCGGACAAATGAAAATGAGCCCAGCCGAAGAAAACATGTGTTTTTTCATGCGCAAATGATGGTTTTTCATGGAGAAAATGATGTTGTTCATGGGGAGAATGATGGTTTTTCATTATAAACCAATATAAATCCAGTTACCCTCTGGTAATTTAACATAACTATGGAAAATCACCATTTTTCATGGGAAATTCACTATAAATGGTGATTTTCCATAGTTATGTTAAATTACCAGAGGGTAAACCACTGGATTTAGAGGCACCCCATTCTCAAACAAACCCATCTGTAAGCACTGTTTGAAGTCGTGTTTTTTCATACTGTTTGACCCATCGTCGGTTGGGTTCTTGTCCTGTCTTGAACAGGGGTTGATAACTGTTCCATTTTGGGTATATTGGACATCACCTTATAGTAGCCATTATAGACCATATACCTAATGGTTGGGTGATGTTCAATGGGGACATTTAATGACCCATGTTGAACACTACAATAAACAGGAAGTACAGTAACCATCCATATCATACTTGGATGAGGAACATCCGTATGGACACTTCTTCTCAGAGCCTAGATCATCTATACAGGGTACTCTGTGCAAACATAGCCTGCATCAATCGTGTACTACGAGTGAGGGTGCTCACAAAGGGACAGCTCATCTGCAGAGAAAATGAGCAACATGCCACACCAAATGGAACAATGTGGATCCACTCTTCAATTCAAAGGTAGGAAGCGCAGAATAGATTGTTTCATTCATCTCATGAATGGGCATTAAACCACGGAATTGGATTCTGAACAACATCAAGATCCCATGGTCATTAGCAGTGTCCACGTTTGTTGATGAATCTCAATTAATGACCAAAAAACATCTACTCCACCAAGCATATCCTCATGGATGGCCGATCTGATATTCCCATTTATCGTTACAGAACAACAAGAACAAGAACAAGAACAAGAACAAGAACAAGAACAAGAACAAGAACATGAACATGAACATGAACATCATCATCATCATCATCATCATCATCATCATCAGGTTGGTGGTTCAGCCACCCCTCTGAAAAATATGAGTTAGTCAGTTGGGATTATGAAATTCCCAAAATTTCATGGAAAGTCATAAAATTCCATGGTTCCAGTCACCACCAACCAGTCATCATATGTCATCATCCAAGGAAACAAAACCGCCCAACGAAAGACCGTGAGGCCGGATGATGAGATCCGAATTGTCAATGTTCGGCGGTTTTTCGCCTCGCCGTCAAGGTACACTGAGGGGCTGCAAAACTTCCTATGGAACCATCTGCTTGGATGAACATCGATGAGCGATGGCTGTTTGGGCGTGAGTAGCATAGTATTTCGTGCCACGATGATTTTGGGAGTGTGCAAACAAAACAACATACTTATGCGATCTTATGCGCAACTTCAAATAGTTCCCCTTGTTAAAGATCATCTGAAATATTGCTGCTTTGAGGTGGTTACAAGACATCCAGAGATGGGAATCGACGCAGAGGCGTCGGTTTTTTGCGAGATGGTTGATGCGTTCGATGCGTTCGATGCGTTGGGTTTTTCTACTGGTTGATTGACAGAGGTTTCAATCATGGTTTTGAAAGGATGATAAATAGAGGTGGGTATGAGTCAAAACCTTGGCACCCTGGTGAACCCCTTAAATAACTGGTAAATGGATGTTCATCCCCCCAAATATAGCAAGATTGGTTTTGATACATCCCCAGGTGATGCAACTCCACAACGTGCCACATAATGATTTCCAGCTCATTCAATGAATCTTTGGGGGGGCTGAGCATTTTTACTGGGACTCCATCAGAGGAATACGGTCACAGACAACCACTGCCTGGGTCCGGGAACATGGTGGTTTCTGCAAGAGGGGGTTGCAATGACCATTGACCTTAAAAATCCTTGATGCGACCTGGTTAGGTATGTCCTGGGTAAATTATAATATTTCACTAACCTGAATTAAGGCCATTTTGGGATGATTCCCCTTACTAACTATGATTATAGTGAGGTCGCAGTGAGGTCGTGATGAAATTTACCCAGGTATGTCGCAGTTGCCTTCAATTTTGGGTTTAGCCCCGAATCAATTGGGATGACCTTCCAGCCAGTAGCTGTTACCTGCCACTGCCTAATGCGGAAAAAATTGGTTGCAACCCAGTTAGGTTTGGAACGAAGGGTATAAGAGGGTATAAGTGCTTGAATACCACTCATGTATCACATATGCCTGGGATTATGATGAAGCCAGGTAAGCTTCAGTTCAGCTAGCTGGTTTCTCAAAAATCAGATAGAAAAGCTGGACATCTGGAACCGGCCTTTGGTGGTTCCACTGCAGGAACGACTCCTCGATGGAAATCGCCACGGTTGGGACTAAGGAAACAACAATGACGTTGAATTCACAAAAGTCTGGCAATATATGGCAGTATGTCTGAAAATAGGGTATATTCCCAATGAAATAGCCATTTAATAGGGATAATGATCAGCAAAACCATTGGGTTTAGGGGTACACTATTTTCAGACACACCCATATATGTGTCTTTCATCAACGAACATTTAATATGCATGATGAAAGAGCATATGGATAATCAAACGAAAACATCTATAATCTGGCAAAAATAGACCATCGAACTAAGCAACCATGACTGGGAGTCTTTACATCATCCCAGTCATTGGGGTATATCATGGTCCCAAATTTCATAAATGTCTATTAGTGATGGTGACTAAGGTGACTAGGGTGACTGTGGCATTTTGTTTACCACGAAACATATATGAAACATCTTTTGCCCAACTGATCAGATTCAACAGATAGTTCTTTTAGACCAATAAACATCTGCATATTTGACCTACGGACCGGAGATGTCTGGTGATTTGGGGAAGATTTTGTCGCATATGCGGCATGTTAAACATTCAAAACCTAACACAGAATTGTGGCAATTCTGTAAACGAAGTCAATTTATGGTGTTTTTGCCACGCGGTTACGGCGATTCTTGGGCACTGAAGCAACCAAAAAAAAGAGGATGAATCGTGATGAATTACCCAACCTGGTTATGACATTCACAGTTCGCCATGGAAAGATCCACCATGCTATTAATAGGTAAACCATCTATTTCTATGGACTATATATACCATAGCTATGTTAGTCATAACCAGATGGTACGATTCAACAGTTGGGCACCAGTCACCAATACAGAGGATGGCCTACCACGACCAACATGAGGATCGAAGCAATGTGAAACGGATCGAATAACCGTTGAGACTTTTGAGAGACGGGACAGGAGAAAGTAGGCCTTGGTCAAAAGAAAAGGAGACTTGACCAACAATCAATGTTCCTGTTAGAACTACCCGGCCTGGTAAACGTTTACAAAAAACTGATGGGAAAATCACCATGTTTCATTGGTAAATCAACTATTTCAATGGCCATTTTCAAGCTCGCAAACTGTTGGTTTACCAGAGGGTCTCCATGATTCATGGGCTTCAACATGTACAGGGTGGATGCCAACTACAAATGCGACGGGCCAACAATCGACTAAACCAGTACTGGGTGGTGTCCCAACTACCAACATCCCTGGACAGCATTGGATGCGAACCAGCTGCAGGTTCTATGATGGGTGTGGAGAATATGTTTCCAAGACAACACATATGATAGGTTGTCTGAAAATTGGGTACCAAGCCAGTCACAACCGGATGTTCCAAAAAGTTGTCCTCCTGGATATATAGAATTTTTGGGGTACCATGGAATCCCATGTCTATTCACCATCTTCACCCTAAAAAATGTCGAGGATTATCCCTCCATTCCTGGACAATGCCACATATTTTTTCGTTTGGGTTTAAAAATCCTGGTGGCAAGCCCTGCAGAAAGTCACACACCAAATACATAGAATAGCCAAGTCCCCTCTGCCGTTAGACAAGCATCAAATGATGTGGCTGTGAAGGCAGATCTGCTTTGCAATCCTTGGCATTTGCTGCACACAAAGTTGGGATCAATATTGCTGTGGGACAATTCATGGGTCATGGGGGAGATCGGAAATGTTACTCAAACACATGTTTGCTTGTGAGTCAGTTTGTGACTTGGAGGCCAGCACAACTTGAAGGCATGTGTCACCACAACTTGAGAAGCACCAATCCGATCTCTGACTATAGAATATGCCGAGTCATTTGAAACCCCTTCCAATTGGGGGCCTTGCAGTTGGGGAAACAACTGCAAACAATGTTCCAGTGATAATGCCCAATTCACCCAAAAATCATAGTCAACAGGGGTTGAGCAGCTGCTCAGGCTGCTCAGTTGGGGGACACAACTGCTAACCCACAGCAACTCCGATCTCCAGAACTCCCCAAATTCGGCGCAGCTTCAAACAGTGTGTAGTCCTTCCAAAGGTCCCACCATCTCATGCTAAGGACATACCAAGTATCTCCTCTTCGAGCAGCACAGGATGGAAAACCCAAAAAGGAGCCCTATGATTCATATGCAGCTACCATAAGTGCTGGTAAAATCTATAGGTAGATTACAACTGGCAATAGTAGATGATATAGGTGCTAATTGGTAGATTATCCCCATCTTTTAGTTTTTTTTCAGTAGAATATAATCATACCTGGTACCCTCTGGTAATTTAACATAGCTATTGAAAATCACCATAGAAATAGTGGATTTTCCGATGAACAAATGCCATTTTCAATAGCTATTTTGACATAACCAGAGGGTAATCATCATATTCCAGTTCCAGTAGCTGCAGCTACATTTTCACATCTCAGGTGCATCTATGGTATGCGAATTTCAGGAACCATCCTAGCACGCCACCGCTACCTCGAAGTGCGCAAAAAATTGAAGATAGGTTTGCTTGTGAGTGCTTTCATTTGATGATGATGACGAGGAGGAGGATGACGATAACGGTGACGATGATGGCGATGACGATGACGACGACGACGAGGAGGAGGAGGAGGGGGAGGAGGGGGAGGAGGGTCGTGGTGTTGGTGGTGGTGTTGGTGGTGGTGTTGGTGATAATGATGACCTTGGGGTTCAACATTTCGGATTCTTATCCAACGCTGAGGCCGTATGTACGTATACATCTCTACATCTAAATATAACTGTAAATTCCACACATGATACTATGGTGTAGTAACCCACACAGCATCATCATCACCACCACCACCACCACATCATCATCATCATCATCATCATCATCATCATCATCATCATACTCATACCTCATATCTCCTTCGAGTGTATACGCACATGAATGCACAGTTTCAGAAAAATGCTGGGAGAGAGATATTTACGTAGTTCATATCAATACACAATGTGGATATAGTTTAGAATATATCTACATATATCTTTAGAATATATCCACATATATCTACATTATGTGTGATTGCATGGAAACAAAGGATGTATCAATGCTTTGACGCTCGTTTCAAGGAAAAATCACAAGAAGGGCGGTGTTCAAAACCCTGTGTCGTCCCTTTATACTGATTGGTTTTTGTCAGGATTTCACCTTCGGATGTTGATAATATCTCCAATATATGGGTTAGTATATTCCCTAATTAATCACCAAACGAGGTGTTGAACGCTGCTCACATCATTGGCACCTTGTTGAAGAGAAGAAGTTTGGAAGACCTCATGCACCAACAGCGCCTGAGGCAGCCGCAACACATGTTGGGTTTTCGAGATTTCTAGCTGATGGAATCTGATCATGCCCCAATCATCATGTTTCCATGGGGGGTTCCTACAATGGGGATGGATGGTTTACAATGGAAAGTCCCTTGGACATGGATGATTTAGGGGTACCCCCATGACTTAGGAAACCTCCAAATCAACTTTTGTTTTACCTCCAAGTGATCATCAAGCAACGCAACAAAAAAAAGAAACTGATGAATCAAGCATTCTCATTGCAAAGAAGCTATCATGTGGTGAAGCTCTTAGCTCCCTGCTCCCCATTTAGTAGGCTATATGGATACCCCAAACGCTCCGTTAAGCGCTGCCTCCCAGTCTCTGGAGGCGGTAGCCTCTGCAGCACCATCATCACCCTCCCATTAAGGAGAGGGGCACCCCATTCCCCTGAAGTCTCCCACCTGTTGATGTGGATCTTCAACATCCCCGTTGGTTAGCGACATGGCATCAATGCAATGTCAGCCCGCGAATTTTGTGTTGCACATCCGGGTGGACCTGAATCTTGGTATCTTGAAAAAAGGTAGAGTGATTCTGTTTGGGATTGACTTTTCCTGAGTGAAAAATGGTGCAGTTCGGAACCATGTGCTGCGGAACCATGTGGATCAGAGAATTGATTTTGACAGCACATGGAACAGCTTTGAACCCAGTCACGGAATTGGGGTTTGCAGGTCACTCAGCTTTTAAGTATCAGTTTGACCTGGCACAAAGGAAACTAGTTTGAGAGTGTGGCCGTGAACGTCAGTGGACTAGGCTAAAAGATGCTAAAAGAACCTTGGCGTTTCAGCTTTGCTCATGGCTGAACCTTTGCCGGAAGAGACTCGAGCAGAATGACTGGCGAGGAGCACCATGAGTCACCCAAAGACTAAGGAGAAAATGCTGCCTTATACGTGCAAAAAGGACGCCACCAACTATAAATTGTTGTTTTTGTTCGGGCCAATCCTGTGGGGAAGCCACCAAAAAATGCTTAATGCTTGAGGTTTCGATCAAACATACTTTGAGAGTTGAAGCGTTTGATGTATATCTCAGTAGACTTCACAACTTGGGATTCATTTATTGACTCACATTTACACAGCTAGAGAAACAGCTAGAGAAGCAGAGTGTCGATACAAAGTTGGGCAGCCGATAGCCAAGTTGGTGAAGATGACTCCAATTTCACCATGGTTTATGATACTTAGATCTGGGTTAATTATAATATTTCACTAACCTGAATTAAGGCCATTTGGGGATGATTTCCCTTACTAACCATGATTTCCAGTGAGGTCGTAGTGAGGTCGTTATAATTTACCCACTTAGATGATACTTAGACCTATAGTTCATCCAAGGTTTTTATAAACACTCACATCACTGGAGATTCCGGCCACATTTGTGACGTACGGTCTTCCCCTTTTTATAGAGGCCACCATTTTTTTGTGATGGAGAAAATTCCCGGCGAATGTTAGGTTTAAGCAATAATAAGCAAGAATACCCTCTGGTAATTTAACATAACTATGGAAAATCACCATTTATAGTGAGTTTTCCCATTAAAAATGGTGATTTTCCATAGCTACGTTAAATTACCAGAGGGTAAACCAGCCATATATTGATGAAACTGATTCAATCCATTTTGTGGGGATATCTTCTTGGGTATACCGGGTATATCCAGGTTTTTTACCACTGGGAATCCATCAGTCATCCGTTCAAAAAACACGGAAACCACCTTTGTAGGAAAAGCTCCCCGCATCAGTTCCAGTGCCTGAAACGTGGGATCTTTGACTTTGGAAACGTGGTAACCGTTCCCCCCTCATATTAAAAACCCCCCAGAAACCATGGTTCAGTACAAGGTGGTGCACCATAGTTAGCTAAGTTGGTTTAGAAGTCCAATAACTATGGTTTATAGGTGATATATCTATAGTTAATGGGATTATAACTCATTTATAACTTTAGGGGGCACCACTTTGTAGGGGGATGAAATCACGCAAATTTGGGACCATGCAAATTGGATGCAATTGGATGCAATTGGATGCAATTGGGCTTTTCTAAGATGAACGGGGGATGGGATTATCGATTATGTGTCTGCCATCCATCTCTGTCCCAGTTCGAAACTTCTCCCAGCAAAGCATCTACAAACTTCAGGCATTATCCCAGGATGTGTTTTGTTTTTTCCGCAAACATACATAATTTGACCTAAGCAAGAAACATGAGTTCCAATATGTTCCAATAACCAACAACACTGGTTCCAGACGTATTTTGAGGTCTTGATATCGCAAAAACATGGGTTTCTCTAACGGAATATTGGCCTGGTTGGCTCATGTTTGCTGATCTTGCCCCTGACTCCAAAGTGAGTTGAAAGCTGGTTGGTGGTATACCCACCCCTCTGAAAAATATGAGTTCGTCAGTTGGGATGATTGTTCCCAATATATGGAAAAATAAAAAATGTTCCAAACCACCAATCAGAAAGTGATTTCCACCTCTAAATCTCGAAATGCTGGCCTATCGGCCTATCCTTCAGCTACCGCAGATGTATTCCTATTCTTCCTACAGTGAATGGTGGAGAAACTTCGCAGATATAAGGCAAATTAATAAGGTTGGTAAGCCACTTGCCCCCTGGGTATCTTAAAGATAGCTATGGAAAGTCAATATCTTTAATGGCTGAAGCATCCACAGTATAAAAGTGCCATTTTCCGTTTCGAGCAAAGCTGGCTGAAGATCTGTCAGATCCCAATAGAACTGCCTTCATGGCCTGGTGACCTTATAATACACATAGCCGCTGGAAATCAAACGTGGCAATGGAAAATCCTCGACAAATAAGGATGTCTTAATGTATGTTTCATGGGAAAATCAGAAAAGCATCGAACTAAATACCGGGGGTTAAAATTGTTATGTCTGATTACTGAAGGGTCAGTACCTTTAGGCAATAAAAACACGGCAATAGTAAACCTCTGATAAACATGAAGGTTTGAATGGGAGAATCATCGAATTGAATGTGTGATCTTCCAGCAAGTCATATTTGATTTCTGGAGGGGAACAGCACATTTAGCAACTGGCAATGCTTGAACATTAATGAATGTAACATATAAGATAGATGATGATAGATTTGATTTATAAATTTGCGGTGGGTCCATTCATACCCGAATTTGTTTCCATAGCCAATTTTCATCAATTTTCCCTCCGGGGCCCGTTTTGTGGGATCCAAAACCTTGTCGTTTTGGTGGTGATTTTGCATTCAAACATGGCAGTTGAACATTCCCTCCATGACTAGGCCACGGGGATTTTCCATTGCCACCTTTGATTGTGAGGTGACGTTTTGAGGTGGCCAGGTTGCCCAGATTCTCAGATATTGCTTTGTCGGAAAAACAGTTTGACCTCAACATGTATCTATATAATATACAGTGTACATATACCTTATACAATAATATACAGTATATGGTGTATATATATAAGATGATTTATAATACAGTACGTCTATATGATATACAACATTACAATATTATGTACACATATACATATAACATAACATACATGCGTTGCAACCACCACATTGTATGGTTTATTCGTATATTTTCATGTTTTCTTAAAAACACACATATATATATATATATCTTTATGTCACTATATATAATATTATAGACACATACACCTACTGTCTTTCAAGCTCAAGCAAGCCTGGCTCCAACAGGTGGGAATCCTGCTCAGCAGCGACAGGGCCGATGACAGTGCTACCACCTCGGTGGCCGGCTCCATGGGAAAACGACTGTTTTTCTTTCAGGAAAGAAACCAGGAAAGAACCAGGAAACAGTCGTGATTTTGGGGGGATTCTATTTGATTTCACCACAACATGAGGAACGTGAACAGAAAAAATGTGGAAGTTTTGAAAAATAAGATCTTAAGAAAAAAATGATGTGTTGTAAATGATATCAACGACAGGGTTACCTATCACCTTTCATGGATGCGGGTCATGGCCACCATCGGGTGCAAATGGACTCACAAATGGCTGTTTCGAGGCAAATCACACAAACATGTGATGGGTAAAACAGAGTGAACCATTCCAAACTAAGTGATGACTGATTTCCAGATGTATATATATATATATTATAATGATATATATATATATATATATATGTGTGTGTCATATAGAGATCTGAGTACAAATGTGTGCCATCTATTGTCAAACTGTCACTCTTTGTCTGATGAATGGTGAGGTGGTTCACAACTGATTTTCCTGGGACCGATAATTGACGTTGATTTTGACACATCTACAGAGTTGTTAAATAATCATGAGAATGAATAACGTGTTGGTTCAAAATGATCGACCGCATAAAAATTACTTGGTGTCACCCCCAAAAAATATACCCTCTGGTAGTTTAACATAACTATTGGAATCATTGGACATCACAATTTTTAATGGGTAAATCAACTATAAATGGCCATTTTCAATAGCAAACTGTTAGTTTGCCAAAGGGTATGGTTCCCAGCTGCCCGCGGTTCACCGCCAAAAGAGAAGGCCTTCACACCAGTAGATTTTGGTCGCCCATTACTTGACCCGCATCCAATTTTTTTCTGAGTTGGCAGTGTGTCAAAACCCTGGTACCTAGTGAACCCCAAAATAGCTGGTAAATGGATGTTCATCCCCCTAAAAATGGTATTAATAGGTATTGATCCATTGCCAGTTTGAGTTGCTCGTCCAAGGACGAGTGGTTACCGGTAATCTAACGCGGCGGAAAGCCGAAAATATTTTTAGGCCCTTTTTTCGCTGGGACAATCATTGATTTATGGCTGATCTTCCGCCATGTTGGATTACATCGTTACATTCCCAGCCTCTTTTTTGCCAACTACCATGCTGACCAATGATTACCAAATTTGGAGAGTAAACATCCATAACCCTATGAATGTCATTAATTCTGACCCACTTTTATCTCGACACAAATCCACAACAAACAACACAAATCACCGGAGGTTCCGGCACTACCAGGTGCCAGCTGAACAGTACGAAGGGCCGCTGCCTGGCCCAGCCCCTTTCGATCTGGATCGGGATTTTGTGAAAGTTTGGAGCCCTGACCCCTGGGAAAATGGATGAAAATGGTATTCAATGGTTTCATGCCATTTTACCAATTGTTTTTCAACATATAAGGATGTTGGCTGATTCCTGTCCTCCTGAACGTGTGCCAGATGAGATGCCAGCAGCTACCCATGTTGCATAGACACCTGAAAAGAACCGCCGTATCTAAAAAGTACAGTATTCTTGGTTTTTCTTCTGCTCATGAGTTTCCAATCCAGAGTTTGCTTTTAAAGTTGCTGTGTTCGAACCGCTCATCATGAATCATACTTGATGTTTTTTGGCAAAACCGAGTGTTCTTCTCCCACCTTTTTCTGCTTCGCGAACACATCTTCTGTTTTTTTTGCAGAACCCTGGTTTTCTTTTAAGCGTTGCAGGAATAGCAGTGGTGCTGTAGACAGCAGCATGGTTGCCCTCTCCCCATCCACAGTCCCTTCTCAGTCTTCATTCTTAGTGTCATCGATCCCATTTGGAAGGCAAGAACATTTCATCCATTCAATGGGAATTCCTGGATCCTAAATTGGAGGTATCTACCATATATAGGGCCTATGGAAGGGCTATGTAAGGGAATATCCCCACCAAAAATATTGCCTTATATGGTACAGTACCTCCATTTTAGGATCCAGAAATTCCCATTGATCCATCCTGGAATTCACCGAGTTATAGGTACTTGCACCAACTCAGCCATCGTAAACGGAACCGTCACCTTGTTTTTGCCCAGCATTTTACCCAATTTTGCCCAGAAACTCTGAGGCGTTGACCCACTCAGCAGCCTTCTGGTGGGCAGTAATCAAAGAACTGTACCTACACCAACGATGCGAAATCCTGCATCGTGGATGGTTGAAACCCTATAATTTAAATCATTGGATAAACCATAGATCAACCGGTGCAGGATTTCTTCCACAATGCGTGTAACACACCTGGTGTTTCTGAGAAAATGACTTTAAACATCTTTAAACCAACTCAATTTGCGCTACTCCTTCACAACATAGGGATTTACCCTCTGGTAATTTAACACAGCAAGCGCTGCTCATTGAGAAGATCACTCGGCCTTTTTAGTTTAAATAACCCAACATGGCTGGAGTCTTGAAATCCTCAAAACTCAACATCTGTTGCTTACATTTATCTTGTATAGAACATTTTTTTATACACACATATACATATATATAAACAATAACTACTGAATATTTGGCTGTGGGCCATGGTTCTTCTAATGCCTAGAAAAAATGGGCGTCCGTGTCATCTTTCAGGTACGTTGGCCACCCATGATCAGAGGGCTTTAATTGCAAGAAAAAAGGGCAGTTAATTACGAAAAAAATATTAATAACGATGTTTTCCTGTTTTTTCGCTGGTATATGGACATATAATTACAAACGAATGGAATGGAAGGGAATTGGACTGGACTGGAATGGAACGGACTGGATGGACTGGAACCGCGGGGAAATGAAGGGAAATGAAGGGAAATGAAGGGAAATGAAGGGAAGGTCATGGAATGGACTTTCAAATAGAGCCCCCCAAAAAAAGTTTAAATCATGTGGGTAAAACAATAATAAACCATCCCCCAAATCACCATAAATAGGTGGTATAAACCATTCCCAAATGGGTGGTTTATTATTGTTTTACCACACATTAGACATTCTCCTTGCCAGGCTGAGTGGAGATCCTCCTCCATCCAGCCACGCCGTCGCCAAAAAGAGCTCCAAACAGAATTCCACATAAAGATTTACCTCTATCCAGGAGCTGGATAGAGGAGAATCTCACTTAATATGGATCTCGATATATATATATAATTACATACATACTATCTTCACTATATCTTTACTATATACAATACTATGATGTACTATATAGACACTAACTATTCTATCTATCCACTCTATGTATCTATAGCTGCAAAAACCTCAACAAAGTTTCACTATTCACCATCTTTTTTTCCTCATTAACCGTCCTTTTTTTGTAATTAAACAGTACCTTGATAATATGGCCAGTTCCGATTACAACAGCCCGATCCCACGATCCTACGATCCCACTACGTCCCTTTCACAAGAGGCGCACATGAAGGCATTTGGACGAACTTGGCGCCTCAAGCTAAGGACGAAGGTTTTTGATGGTTTTTGTGCCTTTTTTGGTAACCATCCAAGATTATTTTGGCAGGAACTGATCTGACTCTTGAAATTCTACCTCTAAATTGACATAGCACGTGGAAAATCGACATATGGGGGTTTCCTGAAACGAGGGTACCCATTTCATCATCCATGTGAATAGGACTTTCCATTGTAAACCATTTTGGGATATCCCCATTTATGGACCCCCCCTATATAGATACATACAATGTGAGGCCCCCCAGTTATAAGTTGTTTTAGATTCGCCCCAGTAACTATAGTTATTTGCATACCATAAACCATAGTTATTGGAGTTATGTTCACCAACTTAGCTATCCACTGGGGGCCTCACATTGTATAGACCATTCTTCCAGCCGGGCTTTCCCCAAGGCTTGACATTGACCCCCCACGCACGGCAGCTGTGCTACCGAAGTGGTGGTTGGATTCCGAGTATATGTCACCGAGTAAAAGTCGCGAGCGTATGGATAAACCTTTGACATAGTTATGCTAGTTTACCAGAGGGTATTCCATTATAATCCCAATAATCCCTTCCTCCTAATACTAAACCCCCCCCCCACCAATACAAAACACGGCAGGTAGTTTTTAGTATTAGGGGGGTATTTATTATTAGGGAACCAAATCGAAGTCATGTTAATTAATTAATTAAATTTCCTTATATAACGCAATTAAAATATTGCCA
>Ga0126342_10013778_pt1 | contig 14295 bp, 9 predicted proteins | sample Cyp1metagenome_FD_92528 | JGI IMG/M metagenome (GOLD analysis project Ga0126342, IMG submission 92528) | Coral microbial communities from Lord Howe Island, Old Settlement Bay, Australia - Cyphastrea 1 metagenome | ecosystem: Host-associated > Invertebrates > Cnidaria > Coral ...
ACAACCCCCTCGCCCCCAAAGTTCAATGTTATTGTAACCTGAAGTGCGTTAGCCCCAATGGACGAAAAAAATCAAACCCCTAACATCACTTTTGCTAACACGCGCGCTGAAACATTGAGATTTAGGGGTGCGGGGGTTCAACATATATAGTGCGTGCTGCAGGGTTTGAATATTTTGTCCATCTACTGTACCAAACATACATTACACGCATTACATCACATTACATTACATTACGTTACGTTACATTACATTACATTACTTACATTACATTACATTACATTATATTACATTACATTACATACATACATACATACACACACACATACACACACATACATACATACATACATACGTACGTACATACATACAGACAGACAGACATACATACATCCTTAACTCACTGTTCACTGATACTTGTCAATTATTTTCCCAAACATGTGTAGTACCACTGATTATTTATCCCAAGAAATGTCTCCATGAAATTTTCCTGTTGAATCACCATTTTCCTGACAGACTCAAAGATTCATGACAATTAAACAATCCCAAAATCCTCCTGTATGAATGATGTATAATCTCACTCTCAATAATCTCCATTAATATCCTATTAAATCATTGAACATGGATGAACTCAAACATGCATCTCCATGAACATCATTAATCCCCATTGACATCTCATTCACATTCATGTCCTGAAAGAGAGAGAGAGAGTTGATTATCCATCCCATTAGTTTATGGAGTAATCCATGAATATCCCATTACATGTCATCAAATCACCATGCTGTGGATGGAAGAAATCCTGCATCACCTTGGATGGTTGAAACCCTATAAATACTGGCATAAACCACATCAACTGGTGCAGGATTTCTTCCATCCACCGTATTTCTATATATTTCTATAGAAAAATCCACATTTCTCTGCCCATTTTGAGCGCCACAAAGCCGCCATCAAAAAATCCAACCGCGCAGTGGCAAGTCATGCCGCCCATGACGGTGAAACGTTATGGCTGTGCCGCTTGCACGCTGGGAAATTTGAGACACTGGCATGTTTGGCGCAGCCATGGGAATGCGTTGTAATGGGATATCACATGTAGATTATATAATTTTATAATGTACATAAGGTTAACATATATATATATGATACGTGATATATACTATGATGCGATATAATCATAGGAATCTAGTGGTAAATGCAATGGGCATAAGACAAATGGGGAATATCATGGGATGTACCTGTATATGTACTCAACATACATGAATAGTGTATCCAAAAAAACAAATAAGTCCCTGCGAATTTGATGCTGATTTACGTTTGCTTTATCTTGTGTGGGACTACTACATATACACTCATATATATATACATAGTATATCTCAACAAAGTATATCTCAACTATATACATAATTATATATATACATAGTATAGCCAACTATATGATAATTATAATAGTCATCCTACCTGAATGCGATTTTAATTTGGATTCAGAAGGGGACCATGGCACATATGGATGGCCTTTTCGGATGGGGAGAAGCGCTCAGGAAAGTGAAGGCTGGTGAATGTACTGTCTTGTCATCATCATAGTGTTATCATCTATTTGATATCAACATATATCAACTATTAATTCAAACATGATCTAGAATCTATTTGAATATATATATATGCATCATATGTTTCAATTTGTTTAATTCATCCATCCATTTCTTGGTGTCAACATGTGTGCCCCAAAGAATGGATCCGCTCGGCATAGGTTCTGGGTTTTGCCCGGAGCTGGCCGATTACTCTACTTGCCATTGTGATAATTATAGTATTACCCTGGGTAAACAATGGTAAACATACAAAAAGATGTGGAAAACCTATGGAAAAGTTATGCTTCCCCTGGGCACATGATCATCATGATCTACAGATGGTGGTTTTTCCAAATCTTCCCCGGCTTCTTTGGCGACGCGCGGCCAGTCGCCAGGCTTTACGTCGTGTGGACACTCAGAACTGAAGATTTGGAGCCACACATTTATAGTGGATTTACCCGGCTAGAAAATGGTAATTTTCCATAGTTATGTAAACGTTTACCAGAGGGTAAATGATTTTAATGAGACTTGAATGTACTTGAATGGGATTTGGAAAATTTAGATGTATCTAAATTTGAAATGATGTTGAAATCTGTCAGTAGAATGCTCCCATGCGTGTTGTGGAATTGTATTTTAAAGCCCCTATTGCGCCCTCTTCAAACACACGTTACAATCTTTCAAAGGGAGTGCACGAAGTCAGGCCACACTTTCTTCAGGGAATATCACGTCCTTTGAAAAATACGATTTGGGATCACATATATTGGAGGATTGTGTGTAAAAGAATGCCGAACCAATAAGACCCCCTAGCATGGTGCGTCCTATCCTGTCATGTGCCATGAAACATCAACAACCCCAAGAATAATCATCCTTTCATGTAGGCAGCATGAATCCTCATAGAACACCACATCATTTCGGGCTCGGACAGCAGATCAGATGTCAATGGAGTAAGCCCCAATGACCAACTGTTTCAACCCTATCATTGGATGATATACTGGTTGGATCTGGTTGGTGGTTTGGAACATGGCTTTTATTTTCCATTTCATATATGGGATAATCTTTTCCATTGACGAACTCATATTTTTCAAGATGGTGATTGCACCACCAACCAGTATAGGATGTGAAAAAAAGCCAGGGTTTCCTGTTGATTTTCCCAACCCTCAGCTCAGTGGATTCTAGGTGGGTGGTCACGATGGCCAAAAGGCACTGCGACGTGTTCGCGACCAAAAACCCATGTTGGCAAAGCAATAGGATCCACCATCCCCTCAAATTTGTTTGCCCTCTGGTAAACGTTTACGTAACTATGGAAAATTGCAATTTTTTATGGGTAAATTAACTATCAATGGCCATTTTCAATAGCAAACTGTCAGCCATTACCAGAGGGTACCATAGATGAGATGCATAAACTATCAATCCATATGGTTGGCGTATGATTGCTTTACTAACATAAAGCTGGTTGGGACGCTGATGGTTCTCTTGTTGAAAGGGTCTTTCTATGCAAATGTGTTGAGGCTTTGGCCCCAAAATATATGAGACTTAGCTACAAGAATTGGACGGTCTGACACACTTCACAAAAGAATACTTGATAACTCTCAATACATGGTTTTTGGGGGGTTATAGATTTTATTTTGTTATCATGCACCAATGATAACCAATAATAATGATTACTGGATGAATCCAATAGATTACTGGATGTTTCCATGATTTTGTAATTATATCCATCAATAGACTAATCATCCATCAAAATCATGCACCAATGGATGGCTCCAATTCCAATCATCTGGTGAAATTACCGCGGCTGGACTGCACCCATGAAACTACTTGATACACCCATTAACTATATGACAACTGTTGGTTATATAACACATCCTAAATCTATAATCAGTTGAGTCTTGACTTGTAAATGGGTATGAATATAGACTGGTTGACTGATAAATGGTTGCTTCAGTACCCCTTACCCTTGGGTAAGCTAACATAGATGTGGAATAACAACCATTTGTAGATAATGTGCCTTGGGGTGCCCCATAGGTTTTCCACATCGACATCTACGGTAGTTTATACCCTAGGGTATATATTAATTGTATATATATACATATGCCCCCCACTGGTATGGTTCCCCCCACTCCACCCCCCAAACCTTCCATTTGCACGATATTTGCAGCATTGGGAGGCACCGGCTTCCATTTGTTGCCTATTCACAGCATTTGGGAGACTGCCTCCCATTTGCACGCTATCTGCGGCACTTGAGAGCCACAACCTCGTCACTGGACCCAATCTAGCTGTATATGTCTAACATATCAATCTAGCACATACTACCCAAAACCTGCTTTACGTACTGGCGTACCTCACACATGGCTTACCACTATTTGTATGCCTTTATGCTAATTACATAGATGTACATAGTTGCTACGTATAGATTTTGTATACCCAAAGCGTACCTATGCATACCTATATAACCCTATACTATATGCTTGGATGCAGTATGTACCTACAAATATATTGATATACGCATAGACATACACTACTTACATATTTCATACCCAACCCATATTATAATATATATATATATTTATAATTTATCTGCAATGTAGTTTATGCATTGCTTCATCACTACCTATACTCCTTGGGGAGGCCTTGGGCTCGGCGGAACGCTTCGATCCCAGTGCATCTAAGTGGAGCCGGCTGCCGAACATGTTGCCCGGGGACCCGGGAGGATGGCTTAGGGGGTTGAATGGGACCATATTGCAATATCATAATATATATATATATATATACATATATATACACATGATACATACATAATACACATATATATATATATATATATGTTTATAGAGTTTAGATTTATGTTTATAGATATATCTATATATTCATACATACAGAAATATTCATATGTATATATATATAATATTATGTATGTATTAGATATAATATATTATATATATACATACTGTTGGTATATTATTGCGGGTTACAGTGTTACAGGTACTTGAGTTTAACAATGAATTAGTGATGATAGCAACTATAGAAACTGCCCAAAGGGTTCAATTAACACCATAGCGGACCAGCCCAGCAGATGCTCAGTGGTTTGTGGACCACGTGGGACGCTGGCTGTCTTCTTTGTGGTGCTGAACCCAAAAGGGTGTGTGTGAAAATAGGGTATACACCGAATGATCATCAATTGGAACCCTCAAACCATACAAGTCTTGTGTGGTCAATGTGCTCGCGTTTCTTATGCAATTGTGTCCTCCTCCCCGCAAAACACGTGAACTTGAGCTTTGGCTCGTCAAAGTTTGTTCGTCGGCCCTGGCACTTGGTTGTTCAAGGCAGGCGCAGAAATGTGAAAACTTCTTAGAATATCCTTCGGACTTGGACAACCTCAACAATTTATCTGTTCTGGCTACATTGTGGCTATCGTCCACTTCCCTCATGACTCCAATATTCTCATGTTTCCCCTTATTTGAGATGTGGTTTTATTTGCCAGAGGCTCACACGTGGATGTGGAAGGATATGTGTTGCTGTTTCTCGAAAGGTTAGCCTGCAAGTATAGTTAGCCATCTTAGTTGCTCTCAAGAAAGCTCAGCTATACTCCTGTTATCTCCTGTTACTCTTGTTTTCCTTTGTTTGGACTACGGGACAAAGTGGTTATTCCTGGCTCATTCCTGACGATATCTCGCAGTGTGCCCTCAGGGTTCTGTTGATCGGCTGTCCTGCGGCCAAGTTGTTATTTGATGTTATTTGCACTTGGATGAGTCGCGTGAAGTACCTTTTGACCCCGGAGTGTTGCTACGCATAGGAAAAAAAACGATACGATAATACATTATAGCCATGTGATAGGAAAATGATGATCAACCTAATCAACCAATGGATTTGGTGGTACCCTATTTGAAGACAGCCCCAAGTGTTAGGGGTCCATGATTTTGACTCTTTCTCTCTCTCTCTCTCTCATTATGTGTGTATATATATATATATAGACACATAGAAACTTAGATGTGTTTAGATATACATATATACACACACTTATGTATTATCTACTGTATATGTATACATATATAGACAGAAACATATGTTTTGAACCAGTTTGCTCTGAGATGTGGCCGTCCTTGGCCCCGCTGCCCGGCCAGGACGCCTCGCTCACGATGTGCTGCGGTGGCGGTGAAAGGTGGGGTGTTTTTGCGCACCGCTTTTTATCAATGGCCGCAAGGGATGGTGGCCCGGGATTTTCGTGGCTAATCCCAGGGCATAGAAAAACGTAGAAAAACCAGGGCAGAACCCATAGGATCCATGTATGCTATATATGTTAACATTTACCATCATTATACACCCAAATGTTAGTATATATACCATACATGGATCCTATGGGTAATATCTTTATGAAGCTTTTTTTCATGAAACAAAAACAAACGAAGCAACAAGAATTGAAATCAAGATCCCCCAAAAAAAGGGATCATTCCCTGAAGGTGAAAACCAACCGTAAAGCATCATAAAGCAACATGTTCCTGAAATATATCTGATAAATCCCCATGTAAACTGCATGCCAGAGATGATGCCAGAGGACAGAATGTCTGGTAGAATGTCAGAATATATATATATATATATTTATTTATTTATGCCATGCATACTTCCAGATGGTATGTCAGAAACTATGTAAGAATAGTGTGTCAGGGTGGGGATCACTCGAAGAATGTAATTTTTCACTTACCAACTCGCCATCGAACCAATTAACAAGACTTGAAACATGTGGTCATGTGAGTCATGTGCTGCTATCTCACTGAAGACCCCCCTCTAGGGCCCGTAGGAATCATTATCTGAAGGCGAAAACTAACCATAGAACCAAGCATTTGTTGTGGCCATGTTGCAACTTGGTTCTTGGCATTGATCACCATTAATTGTCCCGACATTTTCTGGTAAATCCATATGAATTTCTCATTTTTTCTATGAATTCTGGTAAATCACCATTCTTCCAGCATTTTTCCCATAAAATATCAATAACTCTATATTATACATACATTTTTTTAATTTCCTATGAAATCCTTGGGAAACGCCATGAAATCTTCATTTTTCCCATGAAATTTCCAGTTTTGTCACTGAAACCCCCGTCCTTGTCCGCTCCGTTAGGCCGTCTCCACGTCCTGGGCGGCCGCGCGGAGTCGCGCAGCGTGCCGCATGCCTTGGCCACGGAGCGTGGCTGGGCACCGGCTCAAAGCAGGATGTCTGGGGTTTTCTTGTGGTATAGTATCAAATAGTATAGTAATTTAATATTGTCTCAAGATAAAGATGAATATACAGCATTTAATATACACCGTTTAATAATAAATAAATAATTAATAAATAAATAATTAGTATAAAGATAATTATATAATATTCATAGTAATAGTTATGGATATTACTAATGGATACTAGTGGTATATTAACATATATTAATATATATCAATAGTTGAGTGATACATCCTAATAGTTTTCTATAAGAAGTAATAAATAGTATAGCATCAACTATAATATGTCCTATTTATCATAGTATAAGTATTTTTTCATATGTGGAATCATATTTTAATAAGTATGTTCATCACGATAATAGAAGGATATGTTCTATTATGTAATATAGTATACATATATATTCATGTACAATAAGGTGATCTTAAGATTCAAGATGCTGATTAGTATAATATCAATAATAGTATGTAATATGTTTGTGAATCTTTCAGTGGTAATCATGAATGTATATTTAGATATATTAAAGATAATAATTTGATGTTGATCGTAATAGATATTACTAGTGGTGTATAATATATATATAGTAATATATTACTAATAGTTTTGCATGTAGTAATATCTAGAATTGTATGACTGTGGGTAGAACAATAATGAACAGTCCCCCAAATCACCATAAATAGGTTGTATATACAATTGACATCCATTGATAGTGTATACCATGCCCCTATTTTTGGATATCAAGTATTATTTTAATGGTGTATATATATATGTACATAGTATGGTTTTCTATATAATTTCCAAGAAATGGTGTGTGTTACGCACATTTTTCTGGTTACCTGTGGGAGACAGATTTGCATTTGTTTGGGCAACCATTCAAACAATCTTGGTATATGACTTTTCTATCTATATATATATATATATATGTGTGTTCATATATTACTTTGTGGCTTATTAGTATATGACTATATTACCATATTTAATCCATAATTTCCATAATTTCCATTTTGGTATGATCATAATTCCATCCCCCAAATTATGACAAACATCTCCAGGAACCATGCTTTAGTAGCGAATATATATGTATGGGACCATTGGATAATGGGTTTGTTTGATATGGACAGCGGATGAGAGGACAGAGGGTGGATTTCTCAATGAATCAACTGTGTAGAAATTCCTTTCACTCAACTCCTCAGCGAGCCTGTGACTTTCTTCCAGGGCGGCTGCTTAAAAATTGTACATGTTCGAAAAAAATAATGGGACTAATGACAATTATAAAAAGGATTATAACGAATGGGAGAGGTAGCTCATTGTCCGTGTTATGATGATGTAATGGGGTTATGTCTGGAAAAAATGGTGGATATATATATATATGTATACGTATATATATATATAGATAGATAGATTAGATTAGATTAAATTGGATTAGATTAGATAGGATAAGATAGATAGATAGATAAATAGATGGATAGATAGATAGATAGCTTAGAGACACGGTATCTAATGACAATAGCAGTATGGATATTCTTGAACACTAATGTTTTTTGGTGGGAGAATCATCAATCTGGGTATAAGATATGACGACCTCCCTATACGTAGATTTTGTAAAATTGGCGAATGGTATTCTTGTGTCATGGGGTGTAAGAAGGGTATGCCGCCAACCGTTGGATGCAAAGACAAAACATGGAGACAACTAGTACCCTTTGGGAAACCAATATGGAGATAGAACTCACCAGTAGGTAAGTCATCTACAAATGTGCAATTTTCCCATAGCTATGTTAGTGTACTGGTGGCTAATATAATTTTAGGATACTCAGAAGGCACCGCTGAGCGTGAACGCCCCAGGTTTCGATCCCAACACCTTCAAGTGGGAGGCGAGCCGGCAATTGTACCGCTGACCGAAACTTTAGCATTTGGACGTGTTTAAACTGGGATGGAGAGATGATGAGGCACAACTGTAAAACGCGAACTTGGAGGGTTGTGCAAAAGTACTTTGGTGAGGATGTACCGCATACATTGTTTGGGTTTGGTGCTTGTTGGCAGAGTTTTGGGATGGCTGTGGTGAAGAGAAATGTTGATCGGCTTTGGAACAAGGTCATAGTTTTTTTTTTGTGACGATGCGACTGGAATGGAGGGACAATTAATTCAAACGATTGATTCTGATATGAATAGAGTTTCTTTTAATAGCAACCTTATTGTTGAAAATGGATGAACATGGCCATTTATAGTGGATTGTTCCCATTTAATAGCCATTTTATTGTAGTTTATGTTGACATCCCCCCAAAAAGGGTAGACAGCTCAGCTACCATCGATCTGCGAAAACCCAACCTTTGCAGATCATGGACCGGCAACGGGATTTTCATGGGATTTTCCCTTTGGTTTTTGGTGTGTTTACCCCAGGGAAAAAACAGCAATTGGAGCAACAAAAAGCAGTTGGTTGATGCTGGTTGATGTTGGTTGATGTGACTTTTTCATAATCATCAACGTTTATAAGAATGGAATTATCAACTTCACTAGCCAGTAGCAGTTGCAATGATATAACCATCATATGGGGGTGTAACCATCATATGGGGTCCCCAAATGGATGGTTTATAATTGGAAACCCCATCAATCAATGGAGGATTGAGGGGTACCCCTATTTCATCCAGGCTCTCCCAGCCATGCCCCTGGCTCCACTGGGTTGCCGGGGCAGCCCAGTCACCGACCGTGGAGATGGAAATTGGTACATTAGATTCGATTCATGTGGTTAAACCAATAAACCACCCATACAAATTGTGAATTTGGATGATTTTGGGGATGGTTTATTATTGTTTTAACCACATTAGTAGATTCTAAAATAAGACGTTCTTGATAATATAGTGGTTGTATCAAAGTTCCAAAATTGGTACATGAAAATTGGGGTTTGTTGCTATTATTTGTTTGTGATATTTGTATTTTTGTTTGTTTGTTGCCGATGTACAGGGGATGTTGGTATTTTTTGGTCATGTGGGATAGCCTGGTGGCTTGACAAAAGTCTCAAGTTTCGGGTAGCAGCACAGAGTTCCAACTGGTTCCCCCAGATAAAGATAGATAAAGATCTGATGTTTATGAAGATTGTCATGAATACTATTCTTCTAGTTAGTAATATTACTATTAGTTTCTCAATCATAATGATTCTATCAAAAAAACTATCACAATAGGAAGCAGAATGTCTATAGACTATAATCATCATACATAATCATCATATATAATGACCAGATATACAATCACATATATATATATATATATACAACATTACTATTTTATATTTTTTCAGGACACTTATTCTCATGTCCATCTTTCGACAGCTGGATTCTTGGCCACAGGTGCAGCGGCGGAACTCCATGGCAGCATCTATGCAGTAGGCAGGGACGCAACGCGTCTTGGAGGATGAAATTGTTTTCAGAAGTCTTGGTTAGGTTTTTAAAGCGTCAACAGGGTCTCTTTGTTTCAATGACCTTGAAGACTGTTCCTGCCGCTTTCCATGTTTACGGTTTTTGCCACTTTCTGTTGCATATATTTTGGTCAAAGCTGTTATGGTTGACATATTTTGGGCCCTGGTGCCACGTACTCTCCCCGCTCCCAGTGACATGAAACAGCCCTTCTCAGCAGTCAAAGTGAAGGCAATGCCAACTTTGTTGGTTTCAAACGGGTTCAACTGAAAATAGGTACCCCATGGTGGCCCTGAAAGGTGGTCGATGACCTTCAAGGGGTCACAGTTGTTTTTTTTTCCGCTGTCAAGACAAGAAAGAACTACATTCCTTTTTCGGCAAGTCATCTTTGTTATTTTTTTTTTGGTGTGTGCGTGTGTGTTTAGTATTTCCGTGTTTTCTTTGCACTAAAGCGAAGAGGTTCTTTTCCAGGGCTTGAGCCATCAACAGGCCCCGAAACAAATGGATCCCTAAATGGCCGTGGCCCCGAAACAGGAGTCAATGCTGATCGCAATATGATTTCAGCTTGGCATCAGATGTCATTTCCCTGGTAGGAAATGTCCATCAGTAAAGATAGAAACAGTGATGGAAAGATCCATCATTTGTGTAGAACATGTCCGAATGAGAAACCACGGATTTTTGATATCTATGTTAGTTGACTGGAGGGATCGAAGTTGCAATATCTATGGGCCCCATCGTATGTCACCACCAAAGTGCGTAGGGAGTCTGGTCACAGCTACCGCTGGCTTTGTCTTGATGTGCATCTCCGAATCTATCCCGTTTGGATAGATTATATAGAATATAATATATATATATAATATAATATATATATATATGAACCGAATATTAATCGCACGACCAAGCTGGTTGCCGGGAGGAGCATGGTTCTGAGGTAGATTTTATACATATTAATTTAATGGAATATTAATGGAATATCAATGGACTATGAATGGGATCCCAAGAACATATTAATGGTATCTTTCTTCTTCAGCTCCAAAGACATCCACCAAGCGACATGGGTACTGCATGTTTCCATACATATATGATATATGATCATCGTGAAAAAAGAGATAGGATATGGTAGTTTCAACGTTTTTGATTTTTTGCGATTTTGATATTGAAAAATACATTTCCAACACTTTTGGGGAAATTGTGGCAGTTCGAAGCGTTCGAACCTGTGAATTGACTCTAAAAACTCCAGAGCTTTAAACACCCCTAGAGATTGACATATACATACAGTACATAATAAACAATTATGTTAATGATTAGTTATCAATCAACAATAAGAATAGCAATAATAATAGTAACAATGAAGATAACATGTCATGAATATATCATATATCAATAAAATACACATGGCAAACCCCTGGATTATGTGGTTGCTCTTTTAGGCCGAGTTAGGACACAGTGCCAAATCACCACGAAACATGTGTACTGGCTTAATCATGGTTAAATCACCCCGAAATCACCATTTTGATTGGCTTAGTCCAATTCAAATGACCATTCAGTCATCATCAATAATCATCAATCATCCCATCAATCATCATCAATAATCATCAATCATCAATAAAATCATCCTTAAATCTCCACATCCAGTGGCTGTTCATCGCAGCTTTTTTTTGTCCAGGTGGAAGTCTTTGATTCCTCGGCCTCCAGTTGGTCCACCCTGGCGCCCATGCCCAGGCGGCTTAACCGGGTTCGGGTGGATGATTTTTGTTGGTTCATAGGGAGTTAAACAACAGTTAAACCATTCAATTATGTGAGAATATGTGAGAATATCAATGATAGTTGTTCTTTTCTGGGAGAGCAAAATGATAAAATGAACACATCAAAATTGATGTGGGAAGATAGTGACATAGGTCATGAATGATGGTTGGTTGCTGAGTTGGGATGATACTAACCAACAAGAACTGGGGATTTGATAACTATGAACGCGGCATCCTGTTCTCAACCAACATGGCTCGCTGGAAGTTCGGGGATTTGCTAGCCCACCACGTTTGATTGTGGGAGGGCTACCTGGGATTTAACCACCAAAATGGGTATTGACACAGATTATATACCACCATGGCCACACATATGTAATATAATGTAATATAGTGTGAATGTTAGGAAAGCAAGAGTAAACCATCTCCAAATTTACCATAAATTGCTGGTATAAACCATCAATCCATATGGGTGGGTGATTCTTGCGTTATCGTGGATGTGGATGGTGATTTCCCAGTTAAAACTTTGGTAAATTTAATCACGACCTCACTGTTCTCCCGAACCCTGGAATCACGGTTTGTTTCAGGGAAATGATCCCCAAATGGTCGCAAGATTCAGGTGATTTTTTATAATTTTCTCAGCTAAAAAAAAGGATAAGGATTGGATATATGACATTGCCAGCTATATCTATATAGGGATTTCATCGGATATGGGATGTCATGGGATTAGCAGCTGTAATCAACAGTCGTACTACGATAGATCCGTAGGATGATTGGGATGGTCTACCATTGATGAGGATAAAAACATGGCTCATATGGCTGTTTCTTAAAATGGGGTATCCCAACAACATCACAAAATGAATTCGAGAGTTACTCTCTGGTTATTTAACATAGCCATGGAAAATGGCCCATTTATAGATGGTTTACCTATTAAAAATGGTGATTTTCCATGGCTATGTTAAATAACCAGATGGTATTGAAAAAATCAAAAGCAACTGATTTCAGATAGAAAATCCCATGACCCGATCATAGTATATCATAGTCAATACTCTTCAATAGAAAACCCTGATCAAATGTATTGGATCTATTCATGAATTGCGGTCCCAAATATTAATGGCATTGAATTTTAGGAGGATGGGGTTACACTTGTAGCAGCCCTTTTGAAAAACACAAAACAGAAAAACATGCTACAACAATGGTGATATCCTTTTGTATGTTTTCTGCAGGTCTTACTTTGATATATCTCAAGATGGCTGTTTAGCACATGTTTGTGAGTTTAATTCCTTTAGTTTCATATTACTTATTCCTTTGTACCTCTCTTAACTTAAGATTGCTTGATGCTCGCATTTACTCAGTTTTACCCACTAATTATACTGGTGTAAAACGAATGCAATAAACAATTTGAGAGCTATTCAAGACCAATATCTAAAAAGGGGTGGCTACTAAAGCATGTTTTTATAAAGTGGGTGCAAGGTCCCTTAAGCAATAAGTAGTGGGGTTGAATTCATCACTTGGGTTTGTTTAGAAACAGGGTGTACCTTGGACATTGTCGCTTTAGCGGGAAGATGATGACTCACCAATAGATGTAGGGGTACAGTACCTCTTTTTCAGAGCAGAACCATTTGTTTTTTGTTACACCCCCCATTCCTTACTTCTTTTTGTAAATCCCCAGTTTGGAATAGTGTTGGGCTAGTTTTGGTAAGTTTACCTATCTTTAATTGGTCGAGTCCAAAGAATATCCTCGGATAGTGCGAGGTGTTCTGATTCTCAGCAGAATCTGTGGCTTTGGATTATCCAGCAATTCAACATCGTGTTGTTGGTTTATGTTCCTCCAATCCCGCCAGTAAACAAACTTAGCTATAGAAAACCACCCATTTATATATGTTTTACCTATATGTAAACCTATTAAGTGTGCGATTTTTCAAAGCTATGTTAGTTTACCAAAGGGTGAGGCCACCAGTTTCCGAGTTTTTGCTGCTCCAGGCATCGTTTTGGCGTGGCCGCTGCGCAAGTGGCTGGAGCCTCAAGTTGGCTTGTCAAGGGGGACCGGCCCTTGGGGGATTTGGCCCCTTTAATGAAAATGTGTCTTTTTCCGGTGACAACATGATACTAGTGTATATATATAATTATCTATATATATATATACACGTTATTATATATATACCTTATATATATATGTATATACCTTATATATGTATATACACGTTATTATATACATATATATACAATATATATATATATACATATATGCATTATATATACATTATATATATACACACTATATATACACACTATGCGAATAGAGTGTAAGCTACGGACCATTGTACAATATCATATAATTCAACACTCTAAGATCCACGGCCAAAGGGTACGACA
>Ga0126342_10013779_pt1 | contig 14295 bp, 13 predicted proteins | sample Cyp1metagenome_FD_92528 | JGI IMG/M metagenome (GOLD analysis project Ga0126342, IMG submission 92528) | Coral microbial communities from Lord Howe Island, Old Settlement Bay, Australia - Cyphastrea 1 metagenome | ecosystem: Host-associated > Invertebrates > Cnidaria > Coral ...
ATTAGTCATTGAACATTTTCACATTGACTCAGGTCGATTTGCAGCGGCGGACTACAGGCACATTATTTACCGTAACTGCCAAGCAGTTGCGGTAAACGGGGGGTGTTTTTACGGGAGTACTATCTGGTATTCCCCATACCTCCCTGTAAAGTAGTGTCTGTTGTCCATTGTAATGTATCTATTACTTCATGGCTCAAGGAAAATAGTGTGCGTGCTTACTGGCTGTTTGTGGCTTGATTTCCTACAAATATACAAATGATGCCGCCATGTTGTCCAAGCCTGCAAGTCACATTCAGCATTCGACAGATTGAGCACGGTTCTGGACAAAAGTTGGCAGCTTAAGGAGATTGAGCTATAATCTAGACAGGCTATCCCCCTGTTCCGGCAAGAGAATATAAAAGCGCTGCAGTGGAGGTGTATATGCGAAGCCGAGCAAGATCCTCCATCCGGAGATTTACCACTTGAAAGAAACCATAAAGAGAGCTGGTCGCACTGTAGAACTTTTTATTGACTCTCAACAGCATCCAGGAGCAGACGATACCTTGGATACTAGGTCTTTGCATTTCTTTTTATGCTACCTGGCCGGCAAGGATTTTCACGGGGACTCGAAGAAAGAAGGTATTTTCTTTTATGGTGGAAAAGCTGAAGACAGGGATCGGAATGCTGACATTCGGCTACTTCCCAGGCAGAGAGAGAGAGAGAGAGATGTTTGCGCATTTTGGAGTCTTCAAGCGCGAACTTGTTCACGTTGGTGAGCATTCTTATGAACTTGGCATAGTTTGGCACAGGCTTTGCTGCCTGGGCTCTTCAGACTTCAAGTGGCGCAAGCTTCCCGGCAGCAACCATATCAGCCATACAAGTAGAGTCCGGGCAAGCCGGGTGACGGAAGTTTCGAGAGAGGGAAAAGCATGTAAAGACAAGGGAGAGCAGCCTCTTTCTGAGACAGCTCAGGAGCCTGGGACCTGACACGCTCTGCTCTCCTGACAAATTTCTTTCCCTACTCTCTTCACTCCCCTGCTCTCTTCACATCCCTTTTCCTTCACAGCGCTACTCTCTAGCCATCGCTACAGTCTTCACATCTCCACCTCTTGACTTCTCTACTTTCTTCACACCCCTACCTTCTTCACATCTCTCCTCTGTGCACATCTCGACGCTCTTGACATCTTTTTTCTTTTTTTTGAAAAATATTTTTGAATTACCTCTTTGCCATATCGTCCGTGTAACGGAGTTTAGACATCTTACCAGTAGTACCGGGCAAGGCGGTGGCGGAAGTCTCAAAGATAGGGCATTATAGGAGAGGTGAGTTGTTGTGATGCATGGATGGCAGAGCGAATCCACTGGTGGACGGAAAGGTGGTTGGAGTTGTGCTTTTTGGAGTGCTTGCAATGGTTGCAGTGGTCACCTCACCCACAACTGCTGGATGTAGTGTGTTGTAGTGCAGCTGTAGTTGTAGTTGTAGCGTAGTGGAGTTGTAGTTGTAGTGTAGTGTGGTGTAATTAGTGTAGCGTAGTTGTAGTTGCAGTTGTTGTTTTGGTGTGGTGCAATGAGTGTAGTGAAATGACATGCAGTGTAGTGTGCTGTAGTGTTGTGTGCTGTAGTGTAGCCTAGTGTAGTGTAGTGTGAAGTACGGTAGTTGTAGTTGTAGCTGTAGTTGCAGTTAGTGTAGTGTAGAGTAGCGTAGTGTAGTGTAATTAGTGTACTGTAGTGTAGTTGGAGTTGTAGTTCTCTAAGTTGTAGTCGTAGTTGTAGCCTAGTGTAGCGTGGTGTAATGTAGCTAGTGTAGTGTAGTGTAACGTAGTGTAGCTGTAGTTGTAGTTCTCTAGTTGTAGTCGTAGTTGTAGCCTAGTGTAGCGTAGTGTAATATCATTAGTGTAGTGTAATGTAGTGTAGTCGCAGTTGTAGCTTTAGTTGTAGCTGCAGCTGTAGTAGTAGTAGTAGTAGCAGTAGTAGTCGTAGTAGTCGTAGTCGTAGTGGTAGTAGTAGTAGTAGTAGTTGTTGTTGTTGTTGCTGTTGTTGTTGTTGTAGTTGTAGTCAAATTAGTATAGTGTACTGTAATTAGTGTAGTGTAGTGTAATTTGTGTAGTGTAATTAGTGTATTGTAGCCTAGTATATTTGTATTTGTATTTGTGTTGTAGTGGTAGTGTAGTGTCGCTGTAGTTGTAGTTGTAGTTGTTTTGTAGTTGTCTATCTATCTATTTGCCCATCCATCCATCCATCGATCGATCGATCTATCTATCTATCTATCTGTCTATCTAAAAGCTTGAAAACGAAGCTATTCTGCGAGACGAGACTTTCGCAATTTTTGAACTTGACAACGTCAAAGCGAAACAATTCTGTGAGACTTCCTCACTTTTTGAACTTGACAACACCAAAAACGAGACAGTCCTGCGAGACTTCCGCCATTCTCGAAGTTGACAACATCAAAAACGAAGCACTTTTGCGAGACTTCCTTCAAACATGGAAAGCTGAGTGCAGAGCTGACGGCCTCTTACCAATGCGTTTTGCGACTTTTCCACTCCATCTGTCTAAAGTGCTGCGCCTGCCACGAAAAAGTGACGCCAGGTCATACGAAGTGCTGCACCTGTCACGCAAAATCACCTTCCCCAAACTGAAGATCTGATGCTCCAAAATGCAACCCCTCTCAGGAAATCCGTGTGCACATACTGTATATGCATACGTACTCGTATATGCATATGCTATATACATGATGTGTGCATTTGCCACCACATGACACCAGCAATCATATTTCAGAGCGACCATTACGAAAGAAACGATTTCTGTCATGTGCTAGCAGAAGCCTGTATGCTCACCTCCCATGCGTCCACGAACGACGAAGGTGTGCCTTCAATTTGAACGAATCCAAAATGTCCACAGCACGATTGGTGGGCTACCGGGAACTTGGCATTCAGCGAGTATATACTGTGTCTGAGCTGCAATTCAGGACCTTTCCTGCAGTCTCAAACAGATGTGTAGCCAATGATATATTTTTTGCACCCTGCTTATTTGCTTGTCCCACGGCGCAATGTAGGCCATGGAGACCAGACAATGCAAATGCAAGTGTTTGAGACTTGAAACATCTTGAAGCAGACAAATCGGAGACAAGGTTAGGCTTGAATCATGGACACGCGCACATACCTGCTGAACCTTCGCAATTGATTCGCGCAGTTATTGTGGGTATATATCCTTTTCCGGGTTTCCATTAGGCAATCTGATAGGACATGGAGAGTGGAAATTATGCATTCTGTGTCAAGTCTGTTCAGCATGTTCCCAAGGGATGCACCAAACTACTTGGGCAACTACTCACACAGCATAAATTTGTAGCAAAGCAAAACCCATGACGTGACAATCCCGAAACGCATGCTTTTCAGTGGTGGAAAAGTCTTGTTGACTGCACCACATTTTGACATTTCACTGCATGAAACATATGAAATCTTGGTGAAATTGGCCTAGGTGGAAGCTTCATTTGCAGGGAGTGGTCAAGCAGTGCTCGAATTGGAGGCTGAGGCGTCCGAGGTGTCCGAGGCGTCCGAGGCGTCCGAGGCGTCCGAGGCGCACCAGTCAACTGATGAGCGCGGTCATAGTGTCAAGCCATGTCAAGCATATTTGGATGGTACAATTAGTGACACATGAAGACAATGCAGAAAGTACCGGGTCTCAATGCAACACCAGTTCTTAGATACTCTTGGCCATGCGAATCCATGTGCATGCATGAATAGTTTTTTGGGTACATAAGTATAGTATTGCTCTCTCCGTAATCTTGCCTCGAGAAATTTTGAAACAGGAGTCTGAAAACGGAAATCCAGATGCCACGCATCATGCCACCTTTCATTCCTGCGTAGACCTATTCAATCAGTTGAATAGTTGAATCCTTAATTTGTGCTGTCGAGGCCTCAGATGCGGTAGGAGGAGCACAGGAAGGGCAAGAGGAGAAATCTGCATTGGAAGAGCATCAAGAACAGATCAAAGAGGCGGCGACGGTCTTGTTGCAGCAGTTTGTTGCTTGGCTGTGACCTGCTGTTTCTGGATGACATGCTGAAGGTGGGCAGCCCAAACAGAGAATCAGCCCAATGCACTGAACATTTTTGTTGCACCCCTCGTGGATTTTGCAAGACGCAAGCAGAGCATTTTAGCGAGTTGCTTCGTGATTGGGTGCCATCCGCCAAGGCTACACATGAGAGCCACCTGGCAATCTTTTTTGTGGGCATTGTTTGCCGCAAAAAAAACGTAAAAGCAGCAAGAAGTAAACCAGTTGCGGACCCGATTGACGAGCAATCTTCTAAGGAGGAGAATCTGTAGCAGCTGCTGCTTGCCTGCAACGAAATGCTGGCCTTGAATCCTTGCAACCAATTTCTATCATTTTTCAGTTGCTTTTCTTGGATTCAATGCAAGGGCGGCACCGCAATGCGAAGCTTGGCTACAGGTCTGCATCGGTCTCTGATTTTGTTCAGATTGCAGAATGCTTCACTGCAGGGCTTCCTGGACTGGACACAACATAATACAACCACACTGCTTCATTGGCAAGTGCCGAGGAAAGGGCACAAGATCTGATCCTTGGTGCAAAAGACATGTGCAGTCCTTTTGTTTACAATACATAGCCGCTGGTTCTCTGACTCTTGCCCCTAAGTTTCAGAGCAAAGCTTCCACTTCATCACACTACCGAGGATTTGGCGCAGGTGCAACAGTCATTTCGGAGGCCTGCTCAATCAATGTGCAGCAAAAATGTATAACGAGATCCACCTCAGACAGGCTTGTTCAAGCTTTAACTTTGCTTAGGAGGGTCTTCCCAGGGACAGCAAGGAGATTGCTATAAATCTAGTGTTGGGCGATCAACCATGGGGTCTTTTATAGGTATCTTCCCAGGCAGACTATAAATCTATATAGTGTTGGGGGCGTGGGGTGTTTGTCACAGTGCATAGAAAACCGCGCGGTACCTGTTTTGAAACGTATCAAACACTTATTATATGAATAAATGCGCATGTGTGCAAAAATTGAAGAGTTAGCTTTGTGAGATTCAGGAGATCCTTGCGGCAAATGACCTCACGGAGTGGAAGTGAAGAAGATTTGAAGAGCCCGAAAGAAGCCAGTCCTGTCAATCCCAGACCTTCTCATCTCAGACAACCAAGCTGCCCAGTAAGCCCCAATGGACCTACAAACCCCAGGCATGGCCTATTGCACACTGCAAATGTTAAGCGTTCAAGCAGTGAGTTGTCACAATTTGTCACAGCTTCACTTTGAGCTGATTTGCAACCTGCTTCGGATCGCCAGCTGGGCAGGATGTCCGGAGCCTCATCGCCGAAAGCGGCTCAAAGTGCTTCCAAGGACACTAGCCACCAGTGCTTCGTGACCATTTGAAAAATCATTTCAATCATTTCATTTCTATGTGTTTAACATGTTTCAACGCAAGGGGGTCATATTTTTGACCTTTTGACTGCAGTTTGCAGGAGCTGCCTGCAAAATCCAGGCTACTCGCTTGCATTATCATTTCGACAGGCATAAGCTGGCTGACTCATGCACAGCGCTTGCCAGCTACCAAAAGGAGGAAGGGGAAGGGACAGCTGAGCATCGCTGAGTCTGAGGGAGAAGGTCAAGCAAAACAAGAGGAGAGCCTCGGAGATGGGAGAAGAGCACCCTGAGAGCATTTCGAATGAATTCAATCCCAAACGCTTGGAACTTGCGGGTCCTACGATTGGGCGAGCGATTTGAGCCCTGGCAGCACTTCCCGAATTACATGATGAAGATCGCGAATAGTTTCTTCACCAGTCAGTTCCCCTACTTGCAAGCTGTCAAGGTGCTGTATGGCAATTGGAAGTGCCAGCGGCAGATCAGCAACCACTTGATGGCTTTTTGGATGGGACCGCCTTTCGGTATATATTGATTTTGCACGATTTGCCTAGTCTTTTTTTCTCCGTTGCGCTTGTATTTTGAATTTACTGCACAACAAGGAATCAAAACAATGGCTCGGCTCTCAGACCTCTTTGCATTTTGATGGGGCATGTTCACCTTTGTAGAGAGAAGACCTAATGTGGGAGAAACCTGAAAGATCCTGAAATCCATCGAGCAACGCAAAAATGAAGTTGGGCTATGGCTATGGGCTATAGATGCGCTAAAGACTCTTGATGGCTGCAGGCTATAGGCTATAGATATTGTACATTTTCATCACATCACATCACATCACATCACATTACTGTACATTAAACTATATACATTCTATGATAGGTATACATATATATATATATACAGTGAAGCTCTCTGAAGCTTGCATGTATCGGGCTGAGCTCTTTTTTTGGCGGGCCCGTTGGCTTTTGCGGAGGCCTCATCTCCACTACCACCGATTGAAAGCAGAAGCTGCACAGCGGGAGCTCAGCAAGCTTCTCAGTGGCAGGGTTGGCCACGACACTTGGTGGCGCTAGGGCAGTTTGAGTTGCTTAAAGCTGACTCTTTGCACCACCTAGGTGATGGTGGTGACAGGGGGGATAGTTCTGAAGGCCAACTCGTGCCAGCAATTTGTAGCCAATCTTTCTGTGTGCGGGCTAAGGCGGCTAAGGGAATGTTTGAATCCTGAAGGGCCATCCAAGGGCTGAGGCAAGCTTTGAAGGTCGAAACGGGTGGACGAGTGGACATCAGACTCAACATATCTCAGGGTAGCCCTGAGCTTCGCTTTTAACAGCGATTGGATTTGAAGGATATTTTTGTGTGAGGCTAATCATGCGACGGGTAGGTTGGGTTTCTTCAAGCCCTTGTGAACTATGATCCGGTGGCAAGGTATTAGATTAGATGTTGCTCCTACCTATCCCAAAGATGCCAGTTATTCATGCAGCCTGCCTCAACCACCGAGGAAAGGAATGGGGATGATGATGACGGCTCAGATTCAAATCCTAGTGCGGATGAAAAGCCTGTTTTGGAGCTGCGTGGCTTAGCCAAAAGTCATGCGGCCCAACTGTTAGAAGTCAGCGCCAAGTCCTTTGGTCAGTCAGTAACACACTCTTCGTAATTTGACGAAAGGCGTGGAGGCTGTGTGGCGCGGCCACCTGCAGGCCTGCTAAACCCGAGGCAAACTGCAACGGCGTTTGGCAAGAAAGTCTAAGAGGCCGCCTGGCTGCAGTAAGACACGAGTTTTCGGTAAGGACTTCAGCGAGTGAGAGCATGACTCAGCCGACCTCTGAAAGCATTTAAGGCAAAAGACCTTCAAGTTTGTGGCTGAGAGTGAGCCAGAGGAGGAAATTAAGCCTCTTGACTGCGGATGTAGCAGGTGTCATGAGATTTCATCGGTGAAGTGCAATGCAGCTTTCGCCGCCTCTTTGCCATGCAAGGTATCGGGTGGTGGTGGCGCTACTGTGATGCAGTAAGCAATGATTCTTGTTGTCTCCAACATTGGAAGTCGGGTATTTCTTTTTTTTAGTATTCCTGTTCTTTTGTGCGTTGTGATATTTGCGACAATGATAGTGGATTATCACATTCGCTTGCTGCCCTTAGCTGCTGTTCAACTACTGCACTGCCCTGTGCCCTTGAAACGGTATGCTGATGGGGCTCATACACACTGGGCGGTTGCCCTTCAAATCCACGCCATATATTCGGTCTAACAGTTGAGGTTTGGAAAAGCTGTGAAGATCCCAATTAGAGGAGGCGCACTCAGACATCTTGGTAGCATTGTAGCACTTTGATTCTCAACCCATTCCTCCATATCCATACTGTAAGTTCAAATGGAACTTCAGAAGCTGAAGCAATACAGGTGGAAGCGCTCAGAAGGGGACCAAGGCGTGAATGGCTTTGAAGTTGACTTCACATCCATTTCGTCCTGATACAGTCGCACTCCCGCAAGATTGGAGATGCAGTGGAGAAGCTCATCAAGCGGAACGGCTGAGAACTGAGTGCGAAGCATCCAGACGAGACGGGACAATATGGCGTTTTAAGATGAATCAGCCGCGCTCAGCGGTATCTCTCTCTCTCTCTCTCTGTCTGTATTTTTGGACCTATCAATAGTGAAACGTATAATGCGCCGTACTGTATTGCAAACAGTTCAAACAAGTCTAGATAAGTAGATAATAGATAAGTAAATAAGTCTACCCGAGATGGCGATGGGGAGAGAGAGAGAGAAGTAAATAAATGAACCTCAGCACCTTAGTGCCACATGACTGAGGTGAAAGACGCGCATCGACGAACGACATGTCCAGGCAAGGATGCCGTTAGGATGCGTTCTGTCTCCCTGGGTGGATGAGCAAAAATGGAGGGAATCTCTGCCCAAGCCTCCGGTTTTCGCAAGGCTAAGGAATTCGAAAGCGAGGTTAGACTTAGACTTAGACATTAGTATTGGGCCTTCGAGCGCGCACAAACCGAGAAGGGAAGTGAATTACAAAGCGATGCCACCGAGTAAGGGGGAAAATTGCCTTCTTGCTGCTCGGGCTGTGTGGATAGTTGCTGGACCCATGGGAGGTGCATGTTTGGAGGGCAGGGTGTTGGCCGTTCCACGTTCCACGTCGCGGCGCATAGAGAAACGACGGCTGGTGCCCTGTTCAGAGCACAGCTTGACAAGATGTGCGCTGCTGCCCTGAAAGGATTTCCCTCCATGCAGCCATGCTACCGCTACTGATACTGCCTGTTCAGCCATTTTCAAGTCATATTCAAAGTCATTGCGTGTTTTGAGCATGTCTTTTGGTGCTGGAGGGAATAGATCTTTGATGATCTACGTGCATATGGACTACCAATATGATATGTTTTGCCTCTCTCTCTCTCTATCGAATATGTCGTATCGTCATGGCTAGCTCTTTGACTTAAACAAACATGGCTGCCCATCATAGATCCTAAAGTCGCTTATCAATGGCCTGGAGGCATCATGTTGAGCACTCTTCACATGGAGGCAGGGGACGTTTTCCTGCAATTTGAATCTCAATTTGACTTGACTTTTGCTGTCTTTCAAAACTAAATCTTGCCTGCAAGTCATCGGTGCACCCTTGCGTTCCATGCTGCAGGTGATGCAAACCGTGCGAGGCTGGAGAAGTGATCCACGCGGCACACCGAATCTTTACAGAGACATATTTTGTGAGCCCAAATGCTCAGAATTTAGAGCATGTCAACGCACATGCTGCAGCAGTCTTTGACATGTTGGCAGGTCAGAAAGCCCTGAAAGATCTCCACAAGATTCGAATGACTCAATGGCCCCTTCACCGCGCTGTTCCAAGCCCAACCCCAACTTGCTGCTGCCTGCCATGCTTGGCTCCCCAAATCCACGAGCTATGTTGCGGCGTTGGACAAGAACGAGCGAATCGTCAATAGTGCCGGGTGCCAGTTCAAATCAACATTCTGACGAAGAACCTTTCGACACTGAGCCCTCTGACTGCCCCTGGCCCGTTATCAAGACGGACAAATCCGCGCAGCTCCACGTGATTGATCTTCAAGTCTGCGGTTCCCCGAGTTCTCGCGCGGCTTCGCCAACAGGTAATTCTGTAGTGGGTGAGGGTTCACCAATTGAGGATTCTTCGCCAGTTTGTGATGAATCCATGTTCGCTGCACCTACTGATGGAACTGATCCCAGCTACTTGGTTGAGATTCAGCCTTCAGTAAACTTGGAGAGATTAATTCGGAGGATCATATACACCTCAGCGAAAAGCAGATCCAGACGCAAATTGGAAACTTTTCTTCGCTGTTTTGATGTGCTCCTTTGTGTATGCTCTGCTAATTGCCGTCAGTGTCCTATCTATCGCTTCTACCATCAAATAGAAGGTTTCTCGGGGACCATCACCAATAGCCTTTGCAGGCGGCATCAACACCTTGGTTCTCTTGAAATAATTTAGTGCTTTCGCTCTTGGCCTCTGACACTGTAGACCAAGCGCAGCATGCTACCCTGACTCCAGACAGAGCTCTACTCTGAAACTTGTATGAACTTGTATCTCATTTTCTACAGGTGCTTCTTCTCAGTCTGATCTTCCCTTTCTACCATTAACCCAAGGTTCATCACCTTTGCGAACAAAGAGCCGCAGAAGGCCTGGTTCCGCAGTCCAGGAGGGTACAAGGCCTATCGTGTGCTTCGGCTGCGATGTGATGCTAATATATTGAATTCTATTTGATTCACGCGATTGATCGTGAATGCTTTGACAACGCTTTTGGCACGACGGCTTTTCATTCATTGCCATTCTATTCAGTTCTGCCAGCTCACAGTCACAAGGTATAGCCCTGGAGTTCCTCCTGTCACAGGCCAGATCCTTGGAGTCCCTGGAGTTCCTTCTTTCTTGGCCCATTCTGAGAGATTCTGAGGCTCCAACGCTGGAGGTTCGACAATTCAGATTGAGTTCCTTGGCTTGGTTGGACCCTGCATGAGTTACTTATGATCACCTACTGTAATAAAACTACCATCACTGGCGATGACAAGGTTGCCTGCATCGGTGGCCGTGGAGGTGTGGTCGGCATTCTTGGGAAGGTTTGCTTCATTCAATCGCGTGTTGTCATGGCTGGGTGCTTGCATTCTCTCCTTCTTTCAAAATCATGTTTTTGCTGGTGGTCGGATTCCTGCAGCATTGTATCCGCCATGAAGCGACATGTGCAGTCGGTCAGTCGGTTCTTCATTTTCTTAAAAAACTTCTAGGTTCCTACAGTTAAGTGTTGCCAAAGTTGTTCAGACTTCTTGCGGCAGGGCTTTTGAGGTGGACCTGTGTTTGTGTGCTCTACCGCGGTTGGGGAGTTTGTTGCGCGTTTACAAGGGCTGTCATGGGTGAGCGCTGTTATTCATTCAGAGCTCAGTCGGATGGAAAAGGCTATATACTTTGCGGCTTGACAGACATTTGATAATGCAGAATGCGTAGCTGGAGCATATAGAATTTGCAGCCCTTCTGTGCGAGCGAGGAGCAGCGGTGCAAAAATGACCCACCACAGCAACTTGTGCGAACAACAACCTGGTGCGATCAAATCCCTTGATCGAACAGCAGCGCTACCAATCCTTGTGCTTGCCCCACTCGAGAGAGCCCTCCGTGTTGCCTTTTGACCCCTGCAGTGCAGCTTTTCTTGACAGGCGGGTGGTGTGCGGCTCTCCGGATGTTTCTCTTAACTTCTCTCCCTTTTGGGAACCATTGGCTCATCTAGGTGAAGTCTTAGATTACTTGGACTCAGAATTTTCCGTTTGCTGTACGCGGCTGGTATAAAGCCCATGTCTCCGCCTTTACCCGGAACCAGCATTTTTCGCCGCACAGTTGACTGTTAGGTTCTTATTTCTTTTCTCAAGCGGCCATCCTTGTGTCACTTGCAGTGTCCGGCTCTTCAAGAGGGTCTGGCTTCATTTGTCTCCCAATGACCCTTTCATATGTTTCTCTTACTGTTGGTGTCGGGCTCTTCGGGGGTTTGATTTCATTTGTCTCCTATGAACTGCTTCCAATGGTGGTCGGCTCTTCGAGAGGGTCTGCCTTCCTTCATTTCAAAACACCTTGCCTTGATATTGGGCGTTCCCAATTTTTTTAAGAGACGCCCATCCTGGTGTTTTATTATTGAATGGAATCCGGCTCCTTGAAAGTCTCCCTTTATTCGTCTCCCAATCCGTCCATATGTTTCCAAACTGTTTGGACTTTCGGAAGTTGTAATAGATTTTTGTAGGACCTTCCTCAATGCACAATAACTTCCCAAACTCTCACAGATGCATTTCAGGTCTCAAGAGCTTGCCTGAACAAAGACACCCTTGTTCACCCAGCATCGAAATTGTTGACGTTTTCGCTCCATCAGCCCCCAGCCTCAAACTGCCATGCATACAGTCGTGAGACCAACTATCCGGTTCCGCACCTGATTGGATGAGCACATTGTTTACGGTAGAAACTTTTGGGCACTGACATTTCACATGTTGGTGTCGAAATGGTGGCTATTGGTTGCTGACAGGTGACAGACAAACGGCCTGTCATTCACCAGGCAGGGTTTGGGTTTGGAAGACCGCAGTCGAAGGTGCAAACCACACCTAAGATGACCTGAGAACGTGCAGCACGGGTGCGTGCAGCGCAGGTACGGACAGTTGCAGCATCTGTGAGAGCCCGGTTGCTTGCCTGCAGTGCTTGCCTGCAGTGCTTGCAGGTTGAAGGGTTTTAGGTCCAGGGGCGTGGCAGCACAGGAGGTGCTAGATTCTGTCCTTCATGTTCAGCTGCGCCGTTGTGATGAACACAGCAGCTTTCTAAACCTTGCAATTATGAAGAGTGTTTCAAGATCTGGCAATTTTTCGATGACCCAAAACGCAGAGAGTCGCGCACACACACACACAAAGAGGAATGCATGTGCACTAATGTGCATTGATTTGCACAGTTGATGCGCCTATGTGGGCATCACGCGCGCACACACACATAATTCACATAATGATATGTTGTCTGTGGATAGATGTACACACACATATATATATATATGTATATGCACATATAATGATATCTTATCACGAAAGGTAGCGCCAGCGGTAAGGCCCTCGCTTCAGAACGCGGAGCCGACCATCCCTTTAGAAGGTGATCTCAACCATCGCTTTGGAACGCAGAAGATGACCCTACGTCATCTACACAACATCTTCTACAACTTTTATACCACCTAGATCATCTACATCAACTTCGCCTGCATTACACCCTTGCATCATCTACATCTACACCACATACATCCTCTACATTATCTATATCAACTTCACCTACACTACATGCACCCTTACCCGATGTGACTGGACGTCACCACCCAGTGCGCGTGTGAAAGTACGCTACCATCCCGCCCCACCCTACCCAACCAAAAGTTGAGGTAGGGTCGATTGTGAACGGCCAATTTTTTTTCTTGCTGTAAGGGTTGCCGTCCTTTTGGTAGGGAGTTGTACAGATGGGGATTGACAGCTCACACAAGCTGGTTGGCTGTCTTTCCGGCACAAGAACTTGTGCGATGTCAGAGAGGGATGTAAGGGTTGCTTATTTTTTTCATGGTAGGGTCGAATGTGAGGCTGTGTGGTTTCGGGTTTCGGGTTTCGGGTTTCGGGTTTCGATCGGTCCTGGGGAAGTTAAGTCTTCAGAGTCGGTTTCGGGTTTCGGGTTTCGGGTTTCGGGTTTCGGGTTTCGATCGGCCCTGGGGAAGTTAAGTCTTCAGAGTCGGTTTCGGGTTTCGGCTTTCGGGTTTCGCAGTTCGAAACCAACTTTAACAGTCGGTTTCGGGTTTCGGGTTTCGGGTTTCGCTGGTCGAAACCAACTCTGCAGACCTCTCTCCGGATCACGTCTCTTATTTGTGGCCCTGCATTGCATGGCTCCTGTTTTGGGGGCGAACATTTTGCATACATCATAGCCATCACAATTCATCCTCGACAGCCACATCCTCGTCATCATTCCAATAATCCAATGATTGTCCCCCATCCCCATCCTCCTCTCCATCATGATCCTCCTCCTCCTCCTCATTATAATCATCATCTTCTTCTTCTTCATCAAGACCCAGTCCGAAAGGAGTGTTTTCTTTGCGCCGTCCTTTTAGTCACCTATGATCACAACGGCATACCTCTCTTTCCCTGCGTTTGCTGTCAAGTCATCGCAAACACGATTTCCATGAACGTGGGCCGTTTCATTTCCAAGCTCCTGTTAAGGACGCCGGATGCACCTAGGACGCAATCAGGGGCGTGCATTTCAATTGGTGTGCATTTCTTATTGCAAGCATACGGGTAAAGAGAAGCCTGATTCGGAACAAGTTTCTTTCATTTTCTGTTTCAATTGTGCATCCTGCAAAATTCTCGGGGCAAGACCAAAAACACTTTCTACTATACCTCGTTTGTGGAGCTTTGCTAGCTTGAGGGTTGGTGCAGAACTATCAAAGTGAGCCAGCTGTGTGTGGAGGCATCAATTTCAAGTTTCGACTCATAGGATAGAAGAAAAACTTAAACAGCGAGGCCCAAGATTGCAGGCAAATATATAACTGCACATACACAACACTTATCCATCTATCCAATGAACCCAATCGATCCAATCCATCCAATCGATCCAATCTATCCACCCATCCATCCATCTGTCTGTCTATCTATCCATCTATCTATCTGTCTATCTATCTGTCTATTTATCTGTCTATCTATCTATCTATCTATCCATCTATCCATCCATCTATCTATCCATCTATCCATCTATCTATCTGTCTATCTATCTGTCTATTTATCTGTCTATCTATCTGTCTATCTATCTGTCTATCTATCTGTCTATCTATCTATCTATCTATCTACCTATCTATCTATCTATCTATCTATCTATCTATCTTATCTATCTTATCTATCTTATCTATCTTATCTATCTTATCTATCTTATCTATCTTATCTATCTTATCTATCTTATCTATCTTATC
>Ga0126342_10013780_pt1 | contig 14294 bp, 16 predicted proteins | sample Cyp1metagenome_FD_92528 | JGI IMG/M metagenome (GOLD analysis project Ga0126342, IMG submission 92528) | Coral microbial communities from Lord Howe Island, Old Settlement Bay, Australia - Cyphastrea 1 metagenome | ecosystem: Host-associated > Invertebrates > Cnidaria > Coral ...
ACATCACGTCAAGTAAAGAGATCGTTGCAGCAACTTTCGCGGAGGCAACCGCGTAGGCACTTCTTGAAAGGTAACCCTCGCGTAGGCAGTTTTGCTTGGGAGGAGTGGTTTGCGTAGGCCCCGTGTAGGTGTCCTAATTTGTGTATTGCAGTTTAGCAAGGAAAAAAAACACAACTCATATGCCATACCATTTGGGGATTGTTCATACAACCCATCTACTGTGATCTTGAGGACAATTTATTATCGGGCTTACCACTTTAGTGAATGTATTTTTGAAGAACTGATGGTTACTGATGGTGGGTAGTGTATTTTCACCAACAAAAATGGGAATTTCAAACTAAGACATGGGCTCTGTAACATTATGCAACCACCAATATGATATTTGGCTATGGGTAAGTTCACTCTCCGAAATCCCCTTCTGTTTACCCCTATATTGCAGATGTTCATACCTGGAAAGAACACGAATCAATCATAGTAATAGTAGCTGGATCAATTCAAATCGTTCAATTCGAAACTGGGAAACTCAACAGTTTGGGATGTCTGAAAATTGGGTATACGCCGTATACGCTATACTCACTATACTCCCATACCTGGCTATGTAACCATCGGCATGAACCAATGGCGGGTCCGGACGGGGCCTCTAGGATGATCATGACTGCTGTCGATGTTCGACGTGGTAAGGTGTTGAGCAATGAGCAACGCCTAATTTCAAAATATCACCAATGGTATGTCTGGTATGTTTGATTTGAATATTTTAGATGAATTTATCCAAGTGCCAAACATGATCAATAGTAATTTCATCTAAATCTTGATTCCAAGTGCCAATGCTCCAGTTGATCCTTTTTCGGATGATGTTTGGAAGACTGTTCCATTGCGATTCATTGATGCCCTGTTTGATGGGGCCACATTTTCTGAGTGATATCACCCGGATTCACCCCCCCAAAAAAAAACATGTTGGAGTGCCACCAATGTGCGTAACGTATTTGCCTGTATTTTTTTGCATGATGTATCATAGAAGATCTATCCAACAGATATATGAACATATTTTTCAAACATATAGACATAATATAATATATCCACACACACACACACGCATATATTATCATATATTCAAATATTAATATATGTACATACATAATATGATAACCCATATATATATATATATATATTATTAAATCATATATACATACATATGCATCTGCATGTGCCGAGGTGTCCGAGCTCAGAGACATGCCCGCGTCACCCGCATGGCCGCTCCCAAAGGGAGGCGCCCTCGGCGCGCTTCGCTTCGCCAGGATGTAGTTCCACTGGGAATTGGATGGAATTGGGTGTTTTATCTGTTTAGTTAGCTAGATGGTTGGATAATCCAACGGAAATAGTTACAATTTCCAGTTTTTTTAGATTAATTGCAAACCATTAGTAACCATGGTTTTATCTGTTTTATCATTCCCAGGATATAATATAGTTAGTGGTTTGTGATCCATGGAACTCGTGACAATCGAAGGGATCCAGGCCCGCGATATTTGTGGAATGCTTCAATGGTTTTGCAAGGAGATTTACAAGTGGTGCAGTTTCACACATCGATTCTGACTTGCTGGAGGCAAGGAATTGCTGAAGACCTAAAGCTATGAATAAACACAAATCACGGAAGATCTGAAGCTTAGAGTTGGGGATCAGATGTACGGACACAATAATCAGAAATCGTTCAGTAGCATAGTTCTGGATGTCCGAAAGAGAATGTGAGACTCAGAATGATGGAGCATTCTGGAAAAAAATGTTTGCCCATCAACCCTGAGTTGGATAGTCATCATTACCGTCCCGGTTAAGTTACTGTATCATGGCTACTGAAAATGGTCCATTTATAGTGGATTTACCCATTAAAAATGGTGATTTTCCATAGTTATGTTAGTTTACTAGAGGGTAGAGTCTAGAATTTGATCTTCACATCCCCACTTTCTCTCGGACTCATGATTGAGCCACCATGACTTTTGCATCCTGCAGGTTCTGAACACTGCTCAACATTTGAAGAAGGGCTTAGGCGAAGATGACACGTTGTCAATGTGTCCGCAGAGCTCCAATTGACCGCCGTCATGATATAGACCCATGACCCCGAGGATCTGCAAGTCCTGGTCATGTTCAGGACTAGATCATAATAATTAGAAGAATTACTGATAACAGTAATGCTAGTAATAATAGTAACAATAGTAGCAATAGTAATAATAGCAATGATAATAAAAATGATAATAATTGTAATAATGATAAGTGTAATATATCATAATAATAGTAATTGTGATAAGAATGATAATAATAATAGTAACAATAATATCACCATAATCACCATAATCACCATAATCGCCGCCACCACCACCACCACCAGCATCATCATCATCATCATCATCATCGTCATCGTCATCGTCATCGTCATCGTCAGCGTCAGCGTCATCGTCAGCGTCAGCGTCAGCGTCAACGTCATCGTCAGCGTCGTCATCGTCGTCATCGTCGTCATCATCATCATCACCATCACCCCAACATAGTGCAGTCATTTAGAATCTATACAAGTAGGTCACCCAAAAGAAATGTATATAATTCAAACATGTGTAAAATAAATTCATTGAGTCAGATAGGTGCATGCCAACCATGAAAACATACGATAACATGATACGACATGCCTACTTGGCTACTCTTCATCAATGGTGGGACTTCGCGTCACTGCACACCATGAAACGACGACAAGTAACCGGGCCGCGACCGTGTCATCTTCAGCATTTGTTTTCTGCGACTTCCATGGACTTGCTCTTTGGAACCAAAAAGAAACCGATGGCTTGGGTTTTGGGCGATAACCTCAACGATGGGTTTCCACCACCCCCTGTGCTGGCCATACTTTGGAGTTCTCATGATGTGCCCGGATGTGCCCTAATACTGCTGAGAGCATCCAGAGTGCCATAATTGGAACAGTTAGATCCGATTCGAAGTATGTGAAAGACATTGAAAGACACACGGTAATGTTGATTCGTTCATCCCAGTTTTTGCACGTCCCAACTTGGCATCTCAAAATACGACCCTCTTCATTCGTGGAATTCGGGATTTCACCATTCCTGCAGGACCTGGAACATGGCGGATACATGCGGATACTCACAGGGTCATCAATTCATTCCATTCACGATTGGATCAACACGCTGGGATAACTAGACGATGTGGCCCGATGTGATTTATAAATCATGAATTAATTTATGAACTTGATGTTTGGTTTACCATCTGGTTATGACTAACATAGCCATGGAAAATCACCATTTTTAAGTTCGGTAAACCATCTATTTCTATGGGCCATCTATACCATGGCTATGTTAAATAACCAGAGGGTATCCAAGATTCATCAACCAATTGTGTGGCCGCAGCTGTTCAGTCCGGATGATTTTTCTGTTGTTTTTTTCTGGGTCAACCCGCCCGCATGGGTGAAACCCATGCCGATGCTGCGGAGAAAAAACTGAAAACACGGACAGGAAGCAAGACATACCCTCTGGTAAACTAACATAACTATGGAAAATCACCAGTTTTAATGGGAAAATCAACTATAAATGGTCATTTTCAATAACTATGTTAGTTTACCAGAGGGTATTTGCAAGCTGCAGCATCAGTCGCAGAGATTTCGAGCTGGTTTCAGGTTTTGAGATGTTTTGAGGATCGACGTTTTTGTCTTCAAAAACACAAAGTTTGACAACATCTCGAGTCACTAATATTTCACTCAGTCCGGGAGAACGATTCAGCCAGGTGAACCCAAATGTTCCATGTGTGGTTGAGATTCCCACCCTTCAGAGTGGCCAGCTGGCACCAGCTGCGGGCAATGATCTATGGCCAGGCGCTGCATGGGGTAATGGTAAAGATTTTTCCAGGATGATAAGAGGATGGGTGATGGGTAGTTTTTGTCAACAAAATACCAACAAAACCAGGTGATTTTCGGTGGCTAGGGAAGCATAGCTGTTGAACCCGACTAGCGAATGGTAGCTGGATGGATGCATTTCTCGGCAGTTCAAGGATATATAAATGTACCCTCTGGTTATTTAACATATCTATTGAAAATGGCCATTTATAGTTGATTTTCCCATTAAACATTGTGATTTTCCATAGTTATGTTAGTTTACCAGAGGGTATGTTTGCTGTGGATTGCAACTCAACTTGGCACTGGCACTTGGATGTACATCCCAGTTAGTAAGTGGTTTGCAACCTACATATGATTGTATTTGCAACATGGTCAATGTATCAACACTTACGAACTGGGATGTGCCCCCAAGTACATGAGCATGGAGAAGAACACCATGTCACGTGGAGCCACTCAGATCAATTCAGGAAAATGTGGTTTGTTTGAGAATGGGTATACCCTTAAAATGAAGTCTTTTTGGAGGGAGAACTGATGATAAACTATTGTATAAACTATATTGGGGTTCCCCCTAAATTGTAAGCCAAACCCATGTCTTTGAAGCAGCAGAGTCGCAAGTCAAATAGCAGGAAATATTTTGCAGACGCAGAAGTTTCCGGGCATTTCCCTGCACTTTCCGTGAGCATTTGGATGTATGCGCCGCAAAAAAAAAGAAATAGCAGCACATCGTGGTTAACCCTATTGCAGTTAGTAAGTCCTCGGGGTTATGCCCTACATAACAGGGTTTCAAATATGGTCATCAACCAGTTACTAGCTGGGATGGTCCAGATAATCATGCAACCTTCTATTTTACCAAATCTGATTTATTTGTCTCTATAGCAACAAAAAAAATGTTGGTAAAATTCTACCAAGATAGTATAGTGGTAAATGACTGCTATTTGTTTCGGATTACCCTCTAGTAAACTGCCACATAACTATGGAAAGATCCACCATTTTTCATGGCTAAATCCACGAACTAAATCACCATTTTCAATAGCAAACTGTATGTTTACCAGGCCGGGTACTTTAGGACAAGAATTAGTCAACTGGGTCTCCAGCGCTGTCCTGTTGTGGGCCATGTCAGCGGATGGAGACGCTGAAAAATCGGGTAGCGCTATCCAGCGCTTCCCCCGAAGAAGTCGGACTGAGCCCATTCTCAAGGACTGCGAAGGGAGTTGAAAGGTAGTCTAGTCCTTTGGAGTATTGTTGGCCATCAGCCTATATTCATATAATTTCTTATATATTTATAACACATACAGTATATATATAGATTCATAAATTGTAAAATTACAGATATATAGAATTATAGATTCATAAATTCTAACCACCTTACTATTCTCTGGAATGATGCTTTTTGGTCGGAAATCATCCCCAGAATCCCCTTCAAAGCCTCGTCTGGCCGCCATGGTGAAGCTGGAACCATGGGATGATCAATATTTTCAACCAAAAATTGGTTAAAAAATATGGATCAATATGGGATATGAATGGATATTATGGGATATTTGATATGAATGGATATGGGATATTTGATATGAATGGATATGGGATATGGGATATGAATGGATATGGTATATTTGATATGAATGGATATGGGATATTAATGGATATGGGATATGAATGGACATGAACGATTGTTTAAGTCGATTCTTTTTGAATCAAACATGGGGAGACGCATCAGACGATAGCAGCATGTTCACCAAAAGATTGTTTCCCCATGGCTGGAGAACCGTTTGTGCTTTAATAGGGAACACGGCCCTAGAACATTCGAAATTATATCTTGTACATCGTTATGATATGATAGATAAATCATCCCAATATACATAGATTCTAATATGTTGGGGCAAATATTTTGTATCAGTGGGATATGATAGATCAACTCACCCCAAAAAACATGCGCACATATCTTCCTTTGTGATGTGAATTTCAGGTGTTTTCTTCAACCAGAAACCCTGGCTGTTGGTACACCGAAGATCGGCAAGTGGATGTGCAAATTTCACTTAGAGTGGTTTACACATGTTTATAAACCATATAAAAAGCCATGTATGGCAAGCACAAGTAGGTATAATGTGGTTAGTAAGAACTTATGGTATACTAACTAACTGGGATGACACCCTCTGTATCTTCCTGATTCTGGTTGTGGTTCATTCATGCGAAAAAAAAAACATGGGGTTGAGAAACCCCTGTTTGTCTCTATCGGTCTACAGTTGAACCCCCGACTGAAACCTGTTTTCTCTTATGATTCATCAGGATTTTGCGCAGATTTGGACTTGAAAACACACCCAGTCGGACGATTCCCGTCATTTCAAGGAGACAAAAGCTGCAGAGAATTCATGGCGATTTCGATGTGAAGTGTATCTCATAGCAGCCGAGGCTTGTCGAAAATCGAGGCTGCCAGGGAGTTGTTGAGAACGGATTATCACAGGTAAACTGGCAAGACTTGGTTTTATTGGGGAACATCGCATGTAATTCACCAGTTTGCTATTAAGAATTTTTATTTTGTTTTTAGAAGGTAAATCATCGAACTACATGGGCAATTTTCCATACCCATGTCAAACTAAAAGGGTATATGATATATGTGCATTTGCAAGTAGTTGATCGTCATTTTGCCTTTCAAATGACCCTCAATTGCGGGGTATACTTGTATACCCCATTTTCACAAACACCCCATATAGATATCATTGGATGAGTCAGACGATTCTCCGTTTCCAGCTAGCAACGATGGACAAATTGCAACATCTGAAAATTAGGATGTATTTAGGATGTAAATATCGTGTTTCAGAATCATGTATATCGGATACTGGAAACACTGTTCAGTCGTTCTGGTGGTCGTCAAAAAGAGTGCGGGAGGCAAAATCCTTATGGAACTTGACCCTCCAAAGTCGATGGCTTTCAAAGTATCGGTGAACACAAAAAGTTACAGCATAATTCTAGAGGTATAGTTAGTATAGTCAAACATAATTCTGGAATATTCTGGAGAGAATAACTTGTCAAATGTCTACTAGTCCATTAGAGGTTCTAGCTTGGTTTCACGGATGCAATTGATGAAGAAAATAAGATGTAAACAATATCAGCACATGTGCTGCAAGTCCGTCGTTTGTACTGGGATTCAGAGTGATTTTCGCCCAACAAGTCGTGTGTCAAAAGTGAAGTCAGCAAAACAGGGGCAGTCATGGTGTTCCACGTTCTACTGGCCATCATGTTCAAGATTCCCGCCCTGCTATACTAGCCTGTACTATCATCATGTCATGGTTTGGAGCCGTGCAAATAGGTTTGTCTGAAGATAGGGTACCCCAAAATTGTATGGCTATAGTCATCGTTTGCCTTATTTAATGGCTATTACCCGATTTTCAGACAGGCCCAAATACCATAGATCTCTGGCAGGTTCATCGTAGTTTTCTTCGTTCCCTATGAGGTTGTGGTTGTTTTGGCTCTTGCCGTCTACTGGGCCAACGTGTGGCTGTTTGAGGCTTGGCAATCGCAGGACTGCACCAAGAGAGAATACATAATATATATATACATATAATTACATATACATTTAATTACATATGTATATATATATATAATTACACATCTAGGTAACATATATATATAGTAACATTAATCCCAATATTTATGGTAGTTGACTAATATATACCAGTATGTATATATATATACATATATACATATATATACGCATATATATATATATACATATATATATATGTATGTATATGCGTATATATATATATATTATGTATATATGTATTATAATTCCAATGGGTTGATTTGTCCACGACCAGGTCCGTGCCCAGAACTCGGCAACTTCGGTGACACCTTCGACACTTTCACCGCACGGTGATGAGGTGCCTGTATGGGGCTTGCGCGGAGACTGTTTGGTGCAAAGTCAATTCAGGATTACATAAAATATAAACAAGACAAAGTGATCTATAGTTCTTATAACTTAGTTATATAACTTAGTATTGTGAAGTTGATGGACAATATTTTGAGATGATGTTTCAATTGTTTCTGTTTGCTTTCTACCGCTATACTTGAGATGTAAATCCATCTGTTGCCGTTTTCTTCCCATGTGGAACAGCTTGAACCTGCCAGGAACGATATCATGCAGGGCCACGCTCGGCAGGTCATGTTGTTTGACCACCATTGGTCTTACGTTTCTGGAAGACCAGGTCAATCTCAGTGATATATATATATGTGATGATATATATATATATATATATATACATATACAGACATAATGCAATATATATATATGCCACAACCAATGTTTAGATTATATACCCGGATTGGGGGATGGTCATCAATCCATTTTCGACATTTATTTGCCCACTACGATTCCTAAGCCCATTCAGACGATGATCCCAATGACGATCATAGGTGCTTTTTGTCGGTGCAGCCATCTAATGTGTATATTATATATATATACATATATATATACATATATATATACATATATATATGAACATGGCATGTGTGTCTGTATCCATATGATTTATATGTCATATATGTATAATATTGGTCCATTTGCTGCCTAATCAGTGAACAGTTGATGACCTTGGTGGCACTGTCGAAGGTCAAAGAATCCTCTCATTGAAGTGTCTGAAAAGACAACTTGATAATGGCATATAATGGCAGATGGTGAAAAACCGGAGACATCTCTGAAATCTAACGAACTATATGGAACTTCCAATGGATTTGGAAGAAGTTCTAGTTATCGGATATGACTTTGTATGCCTTACATCGCTCAGTGGCGAAATCAAGGAGACAAAAAGGCTGACCCTTACCCCATCAAGCCTGGCTAACCTCATTACCAACTTAGAGTAGGGGGGCACCGCCATGAACTCCCATTCACTTCCATTAAATCACCAGGTTTGGGGGTCCTTGACCCACCTCTTCGCCTTGCCACTTGCGGCAACACAGGTGTGACACATCCGGTCCGCTGGGCCGAATCGACGAAGCGACGAAAAGGGCGTTCTGCGGCCGATTGGATGAGTCGAGTCATCGTCACAATTGTCGCAGCCTTTTTGGGTGGACCTAGGCCCTCCAAATACCCTCAATAAATGGTAAAAGTACGAAACAAATACGGTGTAAAGCATATTTATTAATGGATACTTGGAGGGTCTAGCGATTTTCACATTTTCCGGGTGCTCCATTTTTTTAATCAACCTTTATTGATAGATGATTTACGTAAATCATATACCAAACAAGGGAGCCTCCATAAGTTCCTACCAGGACTTAAGTTGGGCCAAGTCTTTGAGGACAGATGGCGACCCAACATCGAAAGCATGAAACATGCAATAGGATTTTTTTCCTCTTCCATAAATCCATCGGATTTGTTCCCGGTTTTTTGGTTGGGTTTTTGGTGGGTTCCCGGTTGGGTTTAGGGGTACCAGGTTGATCCATCAGATCAACCAACTGGGACGAGCTTTGGAATCACCAATTTATAGTGAGCAAAGATGACTATTTTATAATATTATAGATATATATATATATATTATTGTATATGTATATGCTGTGTATAAATATATATATATATATATATGTTTGTGTTATATATATATATATATATATATGTATATGTATATATGGCATTATTTGGCCCCACTCATTTCAAGCAGAATAAATGCAGGAATCAAGAACTATACCTAAAACATTCTAAAACTGGCATGACAATTTCGGAAGTCGACCTCAGGCAGACCTCACCCCACGTCACCTCGTCACCCAGCTTTGGAACTCATCCCAACCAATGGCAGGCATGGAGCGTCCAGCCGACGCGAGCGCTTAGTGCGTTCTACGCTGAAGGTGCCATTTGTTTTCACAGTGCTGGTAGGTGGAGGTTTCTTAAACAATGGGGGCAAAATTTAAAAATGGTGATGTAAAGTGGAACCACTGATTCTTTGGATACCACCATTCTACCAAACAAAAACACATAGATTTGGGATTATTCATTAGGGGCTCAATATGTTCACCTCCCAAAATGGATGATGACTTAAGCAGACCAATTTTGTTGGTTTATGAAGCCCCATTTCGCCATGGGTTGGATGTACATGGACCAACTCGCATGGGCGCCTGGTGGTTTTAAAGGGGTTTGCGTGCACTTCCCAATGTAACTGCACATGCAGCCTTGCACGCCTGTTTTTTCACTTCTCAAATCTTCTCAAAAATTACTTCAACCATGGAACAATTTCAGTGTAACATGAACATGAACGTTACCATCCCACCCCACCCAACCCCATGATCAACGCAACATCATCAGCGTAACATGAACGTGAACGTTAACATCCCTCCTCACCCCACCGCACCCCATCATCAAACAAAAACATAAAAAAGACACCAAAAAGACAACAACACACCCATTGAGTCCTCAATTGTTTGGCTGGTCTTCGTATTCTCACTATTGCATGATGAAATCCGATCAACTGATCCCTGACGAAGGTAAGTTTGATAATTTCGTACAATCTCTGATGTTGACAGAATTGTGGTTCTCCAACCCTAAATTTCTTGCTCACATGATCTTTCGGTAATTTCTGTTGTAGATGTCAGTATATATATATATACATACATTAGATACTAGATAGATAGATAGATAGATAGATACATAGATACATAGATACATAGATAGATAGATACATAGATACATAGATACATAGATACATAGATACATAGATACATAGATACATGGATGGATAGGATAGGATAGGATAGGATAAGATATATAGAATATAGATGGATATATAATTGTATATAGATGGATAGAGATGGGATAGATATGGATAGTGATGGATAGATAGACAGGATAGATGGATAGATTGATAGGATAGGATGGGATGGGATGGGATAGGATGGGATGGGATAGATAGATAGATAGATAGATAGATAGATAATAGACAATATATGACTATATGTAAAAAATATCGGTAGAAGATTCGTATCAATGACATTTGTCAAACACATTACCGCCTAAAATCTCTGAGTTTGGATCATTTGTTGGATGCATCTCAGCTGCTACAAATTGAGCGGCTATGGATCAAAGCCCTCGTACCGGCATGAACATCAGGAAAAAACACGGTGTAACTTTAAGAAAACCCATGCAGTATAGGGATTCTGACGTAAGAAACAGGGCAGAGAATAAATGTAAAGACATGCGGTTTTTGATTCTTGTCAAATTTTGGTTTGAAACGTTCTGTTTTATAGGTGTTACATGAAATGAATTTTATCCACGATCGGAAGCGACATCACTGGAACTATGGTCACTAAGGATACCCGGCCTGGTAAACATACAAAAAACTATGGGAAATCACCATGTTTAGTGGGATAACTCACTATTTCTATGGCAATTTTCAATAGCTATTTTGACATCACCAGAGGAGATATAATCATCCAGTCATCCACTGATCCAAGTCTTATTTCAGTTTGGTGAATCATCGTGAATTATCATAAGTCATCCAGAAGTACTCGTACTTAAGTCCAGGAGTTCTTTGCCTTCAAATCCATTGCAAGACCCAATAAAATATGATAAACATTGATAATCTATGTATCTGGCCTTGTTGTTAACTTGTATTATATAGATATTACATATTATATTTATGTGTTTATCATTCATCAGCCATCTTCTCCGGTTTTGGTCTCGTTGTCAACGCGCTTCTTCTCAGGCGGCATGGGCCAAGTTTGGCGTGGAGGATTTGGACGAAGAGACCAGCGAGTGCCGCACGACCATGGACGGCTTAATTGACTGGTTGATTTACGGTTTGTTGTTTTAATGGTTGATTTGGAGTTGTTTATTTCATGGATAGATGTTTGAGATTCGCTTTGACTTGATAATGTTTTCTGTGCTGTTTGCTGAAAGTCAACTTAGTCACGGAAGGTTTGTTATGCATCAATACCCTGCAATGAACAGTATATACCTGAACCATGGAAGTAGAACCTGACCCGCTGGAAGAGACAACATGATCCTCTTATATATATATACTGGAAACGAAGATTTTCATGGTCTTCTCAACTTTCAGTTTCCAAGGCATAGATGTGGCCAACGGCCTGGTATTGAACATCCTAAGATTGAAGAACACATACGGGTTTCTCTGAAACTGGGGTACCCCATTCCATCCGTTGCTTAATCATCATGTTCCCAAACTCAAAGTGGTCATGATTTTGGGAAAATATCTGATTTTCAAACGCACCCTGCATAGAGAATTTTGTGTTCATCTACCCAACTTGCTCTTTTGAGCCGCCTTACAGGTGTAAATCTGTTGACGTGCTTTAACCATTGCTCCCTTTCAAGAGACAAATGGTTGGTGAATGGAGCAATTCTTCATTGGTAAATGTGGCAGTGGAACACATCATATATATATATGAGGGTATTGCTGGGTGGTTATATAGAATTATATATTTATATATACATTAGACAACTCTGATGCACAACATCTTCCAACAAAAAATATCCAACCTTGACTCTATAAAACAACTCTGGTTCAACATCCTCATATTATATATACACACTGTGTATAATACACATGTCTTTCCTGCACTTTCCGAACAACCATGAGGATCTTCCATGTGACTGGACGAATTGTTCGCCATGCAGGTACATGGTCGGCGTGGCCTGTACTGTCATTGCTGAGGCTTGTCCTTTTTCTGGGGGGAGGGGTGGCACTCTGCCATTTAACATGTTTAGCAACTGGTTGAAAAAGGCGTTGATTGACTATCGAAGCCATGAGTTTATCTTCTTGCTGCTTAGCATAATTTAGCAAACGAGAAAGGTCAGTAATACCATGGATCGTTGCTAAATCCTGCACCAGTTGGTAGATGGGCAAAATCCCACTATAATCCCATTAAATTTACAGCGTTTCATAGTTACCAATAGGTGCTGCAGGATTTCGCAACCATCCACAGTAGTGATTCTTGAGCTTCGTGTCAAAAAATCCAAAAACAAAGCATAGCTCCAAACATTCCCGGGAAGGGATCCGAGGGAGCATTGAAAGAACCCCCCCATTTTTTCAGTGGTCAACGCCATGGTTTCTGATTTGCCAAACAAAATCACCTCCAAAGAAGCCCAGGGTTTTAGCAGCGTCTTTCACATGTCTGGCCGCTAAGATCGTGCACTTTGTTGGATACCTTGGTGTCGGGTGATTCAATACTTTGATCTTATGTATAAGTGGGCATATATATATATTATACGTATATAATAGGATATATATATATACATATAAATTAGCATATATATATATATACTTATATACATACTGTAGAACCAACTAGAGTGTAAAAAAAACATGTTTGTAGGATTTCTAACATTGGCAATGCATTTATATTTTGGAACACGCCACCCAGAAAATCGCCTAAGACGAGCCCTGGTGGAATGTGTTGACTCTGGGTGGATTTTTTCTTGGTCCTAAACAAGAGATGTTGATGATGATCATTCCCTTTTTGTTCATTAATGGAGGTTTGAATGGGAAAATCATTCCCTAGTTAATTTAGTTAATGATGATTGCTCAAAAACGAAAAAATGATGGTTCATGATTTTCCCATTCAGACCTCCATTGATTAAATAGGGAATGTTCCTGCCACGTTTGATTCTCGGAGGGTTGGTCCCCAGTAAAAAGGTGGACTAAACCGGTCACTAATGAATTAAACCAAGGTATCCGGATGCATGCTATTTGCCAAACCTTGATATTGTATTATAGCCAGTGAATCCCACTTTTTTTCACCAGGTTGGTTCTTATGATTATTTGGAAATAGGTTCCTGTAAAGTCTAATATACCAGGGACCAGGGGTTAACTATTTACTTAATCCATCTTAATCCTCATTTTCATTAATAGTTCCTCATGTTCATTCAAGCAATATAGCCTAATATAGGTGAAAAACAGATGCTCATTAGAATGACCCACTACAGTTGTGGCCCTTTACCAGTTTTAAGTACGTATAACCCCATTTATAGAATGTAGAATCCCATTTATAACCAGTTATAACATGTTATAACTAATAAATGACCATAGCTGTAAGAGATTTATCTCCGCCAGCCTCCGGCTCTCGCGCTGGAGGCAGCTACCGCGAGAGATGCGGAATTGGAGCTGCTACTTGGCGCCCGATAGCGAAGTTGGTGAATATGTATGCATCACATTACATTACCCTACATTACATTGCATCACATTACATTATATTATATTATATTGTATTATATTCTATTACATAATAATATATTATACTATATTGTATTATATTATTATATGTATAATGTTATTCGAAATTACAGCTAATGGTCCCGCGTAATGATAGTGTGAATGGCATGTTCGCCCTATCCGCAGCATTTCCTCAGCTTCAATTAGGAAGACGTGCCAGGTGTGGAGGTAAGGTCACCTGGCATCTGGAACCTGGACCCCGGTCCGTA
>Ga0126342_10013781_pt1 | contig 14293 bp, 13 predicted proteins | sample Cyp1metagenome_FD_92528 | JGI IMG/M metagenome (GOLD analysis project Ga0126342, IMG submission 92528) | Coral microbial communities from Lord Howe Island, Old Settlement Bay, Australia - Cyphastrea 1 metagenome | ecosystem: Host-associated > Invertebrates > Cnidaria > Coral ...
ATTATATAATATTATAATATAATATTATATTATAATATTATATTATATTGTATTATATTATATTATAATATTATATTATATTGTATTATATTATATTATATTATATTCATAATAATTATAGTACCTGGAATAGTGAATAGTTATTTCTGCCTGGCTATACCAGTAAATTCCCGGGGAATTCGATGCCACAAGATGCGGACCTACAGTCTTCGTTTGGGGATAAGATAAGAGTTATTGGAGAAGATACTACTCATGGAATATGTAACTATTCTTACTATTCTTCTGGAGAACGAAATCATGGCTATCTGTAGTTCTGGAAAGATAGAAATGGGGTTCATGGTAGATTCCAATATAATATTATGTAATATCATATCATATCATATTATATTATATTATATTATATCATATTATATCATATTATATCATATTATATTATATTATATGATATCATATTATATTATATTACATTATATTATATTATATATAGTATTATATATATATATGTATATTATATATTATATATAGATGATATCCCCCCAAATAACACCTGAGGTGCGATGCCATTCGCGGATCGCTTGGATCGAACTGGAAATAGGTCACTTGCCTACAAGCTGGTGCCCCCCTAAGATAGCTAAATTAGTTTATAAACCCCATGAACTATAGATGTATCACCAACAAAAACCCATAGTTGTTGGAGTTCTCAAGCAATTTAGCTATCTTGGGGCCACCACCTGATAACTGGCATATTTCAGATGATCAAAAATGACACCTATCTCCGACGAAATCCGAATTCCATGGCAATCCAAAAAAACCCAGCTGCCGTGGTGATGGTGATGTCTTTGATCTCCATTTTCGACTCCACCCTCGGCGCATAGAAACCTGAGCTCAAAAATGGGAAACACATGGAAACACCACGTAGATCGGAGCCATGTTTTTGCTGTTTCTGGTGTTATTTCAAGAGGTCACACCATCCAAAATCGTGTTTCATTGGTTTTAAAGTATAATTCAGAAAGCAAGATCTATGTTTCCAACATTTTCCAAGGGTGTTTTCTTCTTGGTCAACGAAACAAAGGTCCCATGGTTGGGGTGAAATGACACCCGGACCCTGGTGTTTCGTGGCTAGAGAATCCCCTATCAATGGAGGATTCATAGGGAAAATCAACCATCAATACCCTCTGGTTCTGTCAAAATAGCTATTGAAAATGGCCATTTATAGTGAGTTTTCCCATGAAAAATGGGTGGATCTTTCCATAGTTATGTTGGTTTACCGGAGGGTAAATAAATGGAGGACTTTCCAAGCCACATTTTTGCTGTGACACCGGAGGGTGTTTTTTTTAAATTGCGGATGCTTCCCCCCCTTCCTGAGAATCATTTACGGTGAGCCAAGTCGTGAAACTCCGCCCGGGATGTCCCGTTCTTGGATTATTCGAATCCCCCACATCAAAAGGGTAGTAATCATCAATCCAACTAATAGTATCAACCCTGCGGTAGATCGCACTGCTCAATTGGATTTGACCTTGGAGAAACCCCAGAAACCCGGAGGTCTAGCTGTGAATCAAAGGATCAGCCCTTGTTCTTGAGAATAGGAGCGTAGAGGTACCCTCTGGTAAACGTTAACAAAAAGCTATGGAAAGATCCACCCATTTTTCATAGGGAAATCATGGGAAATCAACGATTTCGACTGGGCCATGTTCCAGTTCGCTATGTGAAATTACCAGAGGGTAAATCCGGCCATAGCCATGACGTCTTGTTGAGGCTATTAAGAATCCTGGAGGGAGATAGCAATAAAGCATTGGCTGCCCCTACAACAACATTCGGTTTGGCGTTGAATCCCTGTGGACAGGTCACTCGAAATCCCATGTTGCTAACTTCCACTTGGCGTTGAAAAGAACATATGCTTGATGGCCAACAATAGGGGAATTGATATAATGTGGGTAAAACAATAGTAAACGGCTGAGTCCCAATTCCAGTTGGTCAAATTTGGGCCATTCCAATCCATTCCACGTGTCTGGTTGAGTCGACTCTCCACTTCTTCCTTCAAAAGCAAGATCTTCTTGGTGCTAAGAAGCGCCCATTATATCCCCACGATATATCCCCATTATGTCCCACTATACCATGATGTTTGTTGGTTAAATCCACATTTTAATTCCCCGTCTCCCAAGCTCCTCGCAAAGAAACGTTGCACATCTGTCAGTACCTGCCATTCGAGGGGGCGGATGAAACCGTAGAGCTACTGCGGCTTGCTACTCATGATTGTGAGTTGGGTTCACGGACTGGGAGGGCCCTAAGACAAGAAGAAAAATGGCCAGTTCATGTGAATTTTCAGGGAAGCAAATGATGAAACGGCCACTGATTTCCAATTCATCCCTTCCCGCAATTTATGAAATCACTCCCCCAACAACAAAACCATGGTTTCGTAGTGGATGACTCTTCATTTTGGGGGAGCGTCGAAACCTGGCTGTGACTTGGTTCTACAGAAGAATCTCCATGAAACTACTCAGTAGAACTCCCTATTAGTCAACAGGGAGTCAACAGGTCGCTGCTCAATGGAAAACCATGTGATGCTTAATTTTAAAACGAGGCCGAAGCCATTTCCCCTTGCCGCCGCTTCAGCCATCGGGAAAACCATGGGATTTCCCAGGAGATTTGGAGATACCACAAGACATCTCCACTTGGACGTCGTCACCTTAATGGCATAGTTGTAATCCTCGCTGCTCAGCAGCGCTGGTGCCAGGAGTTCCAAGGCTTTCTCCTAGCTTCACTTGAAGATTGGGATTTTTGAGATGATTTCAAGCTTGAAAGATGGGGAGCATTATCCTCCTTGCCCTTTATATTTGTGATTTGGGGAGATGAATCATCAACTCGGGACCAAATGCACAATTCAACTGGGACCATCAACTTCGCTGGTTTTGAAACCATCCGGGTCGAAAATGTACATCATCCTCGTTGTAGCAGATTGGACCCTGTCTCTATGACATCATAAATCTTGCGCCGCTGATTTCCATAAAGCCCCAATTTCACAGCTTTAACTCCCACGGTTTTGGTTCAATCAAAATTCTGAATTTTGAAGACCAAATTCACCCATGTCTTCCAGCTGAAAATTGCCATCTAGGGTAGGTATGGCTCGTACCCATTTACAATGGATCTATACAACAACCAAAAATGCCATGGATATGAATTTCGGGTAATGTGATCGACTCATTTTGACCATCCCCAAAAATGGTCGGGTTGCCGCGCCAAAGGGCGTCCTCGGGGCTACAGCCTTCGTCCAGGCCCTTCTGCAGCAGCTGTGCCAGTTGGACAAATTGGTCCGTCAGCTGTTCACCATCAGGGCCTGGAAATTGGTCCAAGTGGAACCAAGAAAATCCAAAAAGACTCGAACCCAGAATCTTGGAACGTTTCGGAGACTTTGGTGTCAACACTAGGGGGAGCAGCAACACCTGTGAATGAATGTGTCCCACTGTCATCAATAGTCATAGCCACCAAAAAGAAAACGACAGTGAAACATCCAGAATCCAGAGATGATTTTCTCCAATGATCCTTCGAAATCAACCCAAACTAAATCCAGGCCACAACTTCCTTCATTTGAGATCACTGACATCACCCTGAAATGATCGACTTCACAACTCGAATTTAACATCCAGTCTCAGCTCAGACTCCTTAGATTAGGATGTTCTGTTGATTGTTCTTCTCGTTTTTCTTGATGCTTTTAGATCCGCAGCTTTCAAAGAATAAGAATTTCCAGGCACACAACAAATGGACGAAACTTCACCCTTTTTTTCCTGGATTTTTCCGGGCCCATCCGCATCCCCAAACCCAAAAATTCCAATGTTGGCCGTCTGCAGATGGGGGCTGAAGGCCGTACCAACCCAGATATTTAAGACCTTCAAAACTCGCCAGAGGACCAAAATCAAGGAGTTAAGTTGTTTTTTACTTATTTCTTATAACCATATACCAGAAAACCAGATATTTCGATATTTCTATATTTCTATATTATTTATAATCAATTATTCATAACCATATATACCATATGATTTCCCCCAGATGTTCACCCGGATTTCCCCCAAAAAACCCGGCCGGTCCTGGTAGGTGCCCCTTGCGACACTTTTCCATCAAGACTCTGGAAAGGTCGTTGCCGCAGAGTGCTGCGGCCATTGGCAGCACCTCCTCGCGAACCTTGGGGTGTTGGAAAAAGCCATAGGCATGTGATGTCTATAGATATAAGAAAAAATATCAGTACATTCATTTGTCTATATCTATTTATATCTATTTATCTAGTTATACCTATTTATACATTTGTATCTTTTTATCTAGTTATCTAGTTACCTATCTGTCTGTATGTCTATCTATTCATCTATTCATCTATGTATTTATTTCATTATTTGATTTATGTGCTTATTTATTTGTTGCTTTGTCTATTTATTCACTTTTGTATTTAGTTATTTACTTATCTATATATATATATATATCTATTTAGTTATCTATTTATTCATTATGGCCATACATATGTATGTCTCTCTATACAATATATGCATCACACACGCATACAGGTACAAATTGTATAATTGGCAACTCTAAACTCAGCTTTGCTTATGATTCTTGTGAAAAGAAAGGCAAACCCCGTCGTCGGCAAACCCCACTGGGTGTCTGGAACAACTGCCCACCCAGCCCCTGGTGCCCTTCTGTTCACACCCAAATAGCTGGCAGCTATGGCATTCATTCCTCCAGTTATGCCGTGTAATTTTGACTCTTGGCTTTCCCCATTTATGGTTTTGTAATCAAATCCCCAATTTCTGATCATCAAATCATATCAAATCACCATTTTTTTTCCGGTCTCACTTGCCCCTTTGGGGCACTCACCATTCGTCGGAACTCCCCGCCTTGAGCACCTCTGCCAGCCTCTGGCGGCTCCAGATGGGCAACACCAACTTGCTGTGCCCCGAGGTGAAAATCGCTTCGCGCTTCAGTTCATCGAGGTGAATAAACCTGGCAAAAAAGGGGATGTTGGCAAGGTAAGGTCCCCAGCCTTTGACTTTTTCAGATCTGGCTTAGTAAGTTCATTGAGGGCATAGAACATGATGTAACATGATGTCACTATAGATGTCTATAGTTCATGGGTTTATAAACCAAGTTAGTCCATTTTATAACTGGGGCCCCAACCACCTGGTGACTCAAAACGCAGCCAATTCTCCTGGGGATGATGAAATGATGGGGTTGAAGCCGAGAAAAGGTCAAGATTTATGCACTAAAAGATGGGAATGAGAGTCAGCTTTAGATGATTTTAGATGTTTTGTTTTGAAACTTCAGAAGCTTCTTAGAAAAGAGATGGAAAAGAAATGGGATGAAAAACATCTGACATCTTCAACTTGAAAGAAGAATGAGGAAATTCTGATGATGGGGAGAGTGCTGGGTTTGACCACAGCCCAAGTCCCCTCGTCCCCTTGTCCATTTCTCGATATTTCTACTGGGTGCCCAAATTGACAAATTCACGGATGCCAACAGCAACAAATGGGTGCAAAAAATGGAGAAATTTCCCGAGCTAAGCTCGCACGAAAAGGGGAAAAAAATGATTCGAAACCGTGCCGGATGCCTCAGATTCTGGACCTCTACCCCGCCTACCATGCTTCATCAGGACAAAGTCTGTGTCATTCCCAAGGATGCCAATGGTCCTGGTTCAAAGGGTGCCCTTTTTGCTACACGAGCCTGTAGAATTGGGTCGCCATCCTGATGGTTTGGTATTTGTTGGTGGTTTAGATGTGTTGCTTCATGAAGATCCCCATGTATTGACGAAATCTGGCCAACCAAATCACCCATCAATCTCCCCTCCAGTCCGTTGCGCCAGCTGAAATTTTATGCTCAAACACTCCCTCGATTCCAGCCAAAAAAAAAACACCGATGACACGGCTTTGGCCACCTTTTGGGACCAAACCCAAGTGATCCACGAACTCTGAAAAAATGTCACCCATATATCCATCTATATCCTCCTATGATCAACGAAATTGCAATGTTTGGCGATCTATCCAGAAGCAGTCCGAGCTAATGTTAAACATCTATGAACCATCTTGTGTTGCATTATTACCATTAAATAAATGAAAATGGCATCGAATATTCACCCCCCACCGTGTTAACTCACCACACTTCGCCATTTCTGTTGTTGATTGAACCATTTTGATATTCACCATCCTGTTCAACATATTCAACCATACCATTTTTATCGAATTACATCTCATTTTCACCATTGAAATTGACCACCTATTCACCACCCTCAATCATTAACCATTTATTCACCATTATTAACCCTTTATTATCCATTTATTCACCATGTATTCACCATTTATTCACCATGATTGTCCTCATTCTTGGTGATTCACCAGCAAAAAAATACCATCTCCGGATCTCCTCGGCTTCATCAGCTCCGCCGCCAGCACCGGATCCGCCTCGCCGAAGGCCGTGACCACCGCGGCGGGCGCGGCGTCGCGGCCCTGGAGGCCCTGGAGGCCCTGGCGCACGGCGGCCTCGAAGAGCGCGCCGCGCTGCGGGGGACCAACGGGTTTTGTGGCGCTGCCATGGAGGTAGAGCTTGAGATCTCTGACCTCAGAGATGTCCATGTGATTTTCCCAAGATTTTCCTCTGGGAAACATGTGATTGCGAAAACATGGGGAATTTCCATGAGATGTGGGATTTTCCCATGTGAGTTGGAATTTCATGGGGGGTTTCATGTGTCCATGGGACCTTTTTGGGATGAAGGCATGATGACACCAAGGATGGTAAAAGGGATTCATTTTACTGGGATTTAATGGGATTTAATGGGACAAATGATTGTTTTAATGGGGTTGATGGTGATTGAAAATTATAATCATGGGATGAGCTTGTGTTTTTTTGGAAGCGATTGTTTAATGACATTACATGTTGGGATTATACTTAGGAAAGCAATGTTTTTTCAATGATAATCTCATGGGATGAATTTTCATGATGCAGGGAAACCAATGGGGATTCTATAACGAGGCGATTCTCTCCTCAGTAGCCGTAAATCACAAATCAACTTTGTCTTGCGCCTCCGCCGGAGCCTATCTTAAGCGATGATCATCCCTGAATCTTGTAGAGCAGAGAAAAATACAGACATGGCCAGCCTGATTCTACAGTTGTTTAAACCCCCTGACTCAGCCAATGACTCCTGAGTCCCGGGGCCGCCCAGGAGCATGCCAAACGGTTTGAACCTTGCCCTGAACCTTGCTTGAAATCACCTGGACTTCTGAACCTCTGAACCCTTAAACCCTTGAGCCTTGAAGTCTTAGATCCTTCTTAAGTTGAACCCAAGCTCCCAGAAGGTCCTAGAAGCTCCCAGAAGCTCCCAAAAGGCCATCCTCCGTTCATGTTAGCTACACCTCCATTTTATGGCACAAAAAAATTGTGTTTTATCACCTACATCCACCATGATGACTCTGTCGGGCCACGGTCCCGAGCTTCTGCTCAGCTCGGCTCTTCCACTCCTCAAAGGCTGCGGCTTTGGCTCGAACGGCTGGATTTAGGGAATCTATGGGGGGATTTTAAGGAACATTATAAGGAATTTATAATTCAGGGGATTGATAGGGGATTTAAAGGGTTTTTAAGGAATTTAAGGGATTTCGGTGATCTACGAAAAAAATGATTTGGCTCAAGTTTGCTTGCCTCCAAAATGGATGGAATAATACTAAAATTCACATTTCGTGGGTATGGTACCCCCCATCTTCGAGCCTAAACCAGATTTTGATTGCATCACTGATATCGTTCCTTCCTTAAGCGAACAAAACCTCGAAGAATGAGGATATTGACACAGGGCTTGTACTGGAAAAATGCTGGTCCAGCGATTCGATCCAGACATGGAGATTGAACGATTGATCATGCGGCTGACGCGCCGCCCTTGGAAGGGTTGCTTATTTTGAGATGTGCCATTCACGATCCCTTGGAAAAGTTGCAAATTTGAAAGATGAAGGTTGTGAAAATGAGGGTTCAAGAATTGAATTTAGGGGTTGGATGTCTTAAGGTTCCTGCAAACGCGTTACGTAGTTAACATGTTACACATGCTCTCTTATGGTCGACAGTGGGGGTGTGGGGGGTGCATGGGGGAGTGTGATAACGTTCTTGACGAATATAACACAGGGCCCACGGAATTTGTTACCGCTGTTATAACATGTTGCACATGCTCTCTTATGGTCAACAAGGGGGTGTGATAACGTTCTTGACGAGTACAACACATGGCCCACGGAACTTGTTGCCGTTGTTGACATGTTGCACATGCTCTCTTATGGTCAACAGGGGGTTGTGGGGGGTGGGGGGGTGTGATAACGTTCTTGGCGAGTACAACACAGGGCCCACGGAATTTGTTGCCGTTGTTGACATGTTTCTGACGCGCTCTCGGCGGTTGCATGCGTCATAGCGTCGCCTTGTTTGAGTCTGTGGCCGCGGCTTTGCCGAAAGCACTTTGGCACTGATGCTTCGAAGAAAAATGGATGGATGATCTGGTGGATGTTTGCATGGTAAACTTGAAGATCATAAATTCCTAATATCCTTCCTAATGTTTTTTTAAGCACTCGAAGAACAATTTTTTTTAAAAGCACTCGAAGAACAAAATTGATTCACCGCGCAGGCAAAATGCACATTTTTGAACTTGAGTCACACGCCTGCCAATCGAAATGAATGTCCATGTTGCAAACATGTTTTGACAAGTCCCACAAATACCAGCATTTTGTCTCTTAGCCTCGAAAATCTCAATTTCAAATGTGTCACCCTTTAGCAAGAGCGGCGAGTCAACCGGTTGCCTTGTTCATGGTGTGGCAACACTCCAGGAGCAAAATGCTTTACCTCTTGTAAGAAAGAGAAAACCAGTTCTTCTATCATCCCCATCCAACATGGCTAGTTTGCCCAAAAATCCCTAGCTGGTCCATGCGGAAAACACTTGAGTGCTCTTCAGCAACAAAGACCTACAGTTCTTGAGGAAAGGAGGTGACCTATCAGAGTTAGGAGTTTTTTTTGTCCCCAAACTGATGGCTCAATTGGCTCAATAACCATTCCCATTCTCAAGCCCAGTTTGTCACTTACATCCTTGCAGCTGATCCACGTCCTACCCAGCACTAAGGCATGGTTAGTCTTAGCCAAAAATGTTGGTAGGAACCAATGAACACCTGTACCTAAGCCTTTTTTCTACCCGGATATAGCTATTCTCATGACCACTATCGGAGCAGTCCCGGCTCTGCCCAGAATCTTCCAGCACTGCCAAATCCCACATCGACAGATAAGTGTCCATTCTTCCATTCGACGTTGGGACGTTGGATTATCAGAGTAGAGCCCCAGATTTCTTTTGCCCAAAAAAAAAAAAGATGGAGTTTCTGGAATAACCCGCCTGGTTCCCAAAAGGTTCTGAATCTCTGAATTGTATCATTTACAGCCGGAAAAAAAATCGAAAGTTTCGATTTTTCTCTCCTCAAATCCAAGAAATCCAAAATGGCTATCTAAACAGACCAGTTCTCAACAAGTTCTCCCCTTCAAATCCAAAAAAAAAAACGGCGCACCTCCAACTTGCTCTCCATCTCTGCCGCCCCAGCGCTACCCCGAGCCCCATCGTCTACAAATTTGCAGAGCACCCCGCAGCGCTGGAAGCGATGCACGAAGGACGCGGCCAGGGACGAAACCTTCGCAAAGCCCCAGGAGGAAATTTCGTCCTGGATCCGAAAACGGGATGATTTGAATCACGAAAAAAACTGAAGTTTGGGCCTTTTTTAACGGATTGCAATGGGGATGGGTCAAAACCCTATCCCCCTGTAGTTCACATCAAAATAGCTGGGTTAAAATGGATGTTCATCCCCCTAAATAGCTGGTATGAAAATAGGTATTGATCCATAGCCAAATGGATGTTGGTGCAACGAAAAAAAAAATCCTGGGAGTTCATGAAGCACAGCATTTTCTCCGCAGATTTTCCAGTGGATTCAGATGATACACTACATAATCATATGGGTGTGTCTGAAAATGTCGTGTACCCCTAAACCCAATGGTTAATGATCATTATCCCTATTAAATGGCTATAATTGGGAATATACCCTATTTTCAGACAAACCCATATATGAATCGCTGGGAAAAAGAAACACTGAGCCATAAAAAACGAAGTTTTTGGAGTTGGTTTCTTTACGAGGCAGACAAACATCCAACTTTTGGGGATCTGTAGAGGCTGGAAGCAATGAATTAACTGGATCTAATCAACAGGCACCCAACATTGGGAGGGAAAAGCAACGATATTTTGGGGACCTTGCCTAACCCAACAAAACATTGGATGTTGACGAACAAAACGAAGAAATGGGCCATCTTGGCATCGATGGATGGGAAAGGCTTTCGAGAAAGATGGGAAACTCACCAAAGACTGGCAACGGATCGACAATTTGTCGATACTTCAGTGGTTCTACTCTCTGTACAATCCTCAAAAAGATAGAGAATTTAGGTAGCACTATTTTAGCCGGATGTTACTTTCTATCATTTTACCTTTTTGGGGATCAAAAAGTGTGTTCCATCCGCTCTCACTAAAGCATCAACCTGATTTTGGTCGCTCGATTTTTGGTCCTCAAAGCTGGCCAAGAGCCAAAAGCAGAAAGCTTGGAAGTCAACCATCAGCACATCCTGCCAGGTAGCTGGGCCAAAACGGGCAACCTGGTGGAAAATCCATCACCAAGGGCCTTGAGTTCAATCAGATCTATTTTTTGATGCAACTTTTCACCAAACAATATTTTTGGCAGAAAAACTGCTATTCAGAAATTGGCAGTTTAGTGCTGAAAAAACCTCATTTTACCCGAAACAATTGGCACTTTCACCAACGGATGTCACCTCTTGGCTCGGATTCGCAGGAGGCTCCTCTAAGGCTCTCTCCTTCGTCAGATGGTCTTGGGAAACGGTGAGGTTTGCCGGGGGTCCTTTGAAAAGATCAAGATCGGTCGTACATATGTCTAGAGATTATTCTCCACTAGTGGTGGATTTAATCATGTAATATCTGTAATATGTATTTTTTCTCGGCCCAAAACTGGAGGAAAAAGTGAAACGATTTTTCCACAATCGACCATCAAGGTTCCCTTCAAACGAATTCAATCCGAGGACGTGGCCCTCGCCGTGAAATTTGGATGGTGGGAACTGATTTTTTCATCCGAAAAAGGTTAAACTCTCAGTTCTTAGGATTTCACATTCCATCCCATGCTGCCTATGCTTTAAATCATCGTCCAGATTCCAGGGTTTGGTGTTTCATGGGGTATCCCCCCTGAGTCTGAAAACCCCAGATGCATCCCATGCTATGAACCCCAAGAAATTGTTGAGTTTCTACTGGGCAAATCATTTTCCATACAGAATTATACCGTGTATTTATATACAATTATATGTATATATATAGTTATGTATATTATATATATAGTGATATATAGTTATGTATATTATATATATAGTTATATATATATATGATTATATATATGTGATTATATATATATATGTGTGTGTGTACAGTATGTATTTATTTACATATACACAATACATGTGTGTAAATGAATAAATAATGGCTTTGCAGCTGTCGATTTCCGAACTCCTCGGGCTTGACCTTTTTCAAGACCTTCAACAAGTCCCGCACGCCCATCGTGGCACGCCGCGTGAAACCGGGTGGCCGGGTCTTCCGGCACCGGACAAATCTGGGGCTCAAGCCTAGGCTGAGCCAACGTGGTGCGAGTTGATTTTGCACTATGGAAATGACATGTTCATGTCCAGGTATCAATGCAATCCGCAGCCGCATGGATCAATGGAGAATGATTTAGAAAAAGATAAAATGGCCAACCACTCCATCTGAAATGTTGACCGTCATGCAACACTGGAGCTGCACCTGTCTGAAAAACACTTTTTTGCCTTGCTAGCATTTGTATACGTGTGTAGACCCTTGCTATGCAATTGCTGCTCAAATAAATATAATTGCATGGCTACATCTCTGGTGTACGGTCTCTTTGCCCGTCTTAAAACAGAGGACCCCAAAATTCCAGTTGACACAGGTGCGCCGTCCTGGGTCCCGAAATATGTGCGAAAAATGCCTTAAGTGGCGTAAAAAATCTCCGCAGCCAGTTCTGCTGAGGTTTCACCACCACCACTACACAGATCGAAGATGCAATCATCCATGACCTCTTTGTACAAGGCCTCTCTGGAATTTCCCAGGTATTTCCGGCAAGTCTTGGCATACTCCTCCTTATCTTCTTGCGTGCATGACATCAAGACCAGTGATGGTCCTGGAAGGGGGAGACAACTTTGAAACAAAGATGTACCAGCGACCTACGCCAACAGAAAAGGTTAAGTTTGCAAGAATTGTTTGCCTCATATCTTTACGAGAGGCCCTTGCATTTGATAGGTAGCAACTTCGGTTTTAAGTAAATTACTCTTGAGAATACTTGAAATCGACCCTGAAATTACAACAGTCGCAAGGCTTGATTTTTTTTTCATCCCACAAGGATTAATGATTTTTAGCCAGCCGCCCAGCCGGCACAATATGATTGAAATAATTTTGGCCAGTCAATTTTACAGAACCACTATAGTATCGTAGCATGTAAAGACTCCTTTCACAAAGATCATCCTGGAAAGAACAGGACCAAAGGTACGCCACAGTACGCCAGGAATGGTAATAACAAGAACTAAGATCAATACCGCACGCAAAAACTCAGAGTGAAACCATGGCCTAAACTCCAAGTATTCTCAAGTCCATAAAAAGGTGTTTTTTTCCTCTCTAACCCTGAAGAAATCCCTTCCATTTGTCGCTCGTCCTTTCGTGTCGACTGCGTTGAAATAAGCTGCAGCATCTGGGCTTCCTCCAAGGGCAGCCCAGTCCGACGCCACGGCGAACCTGGGATGATGGGCTGGGTCAAAATCGCACCCTGTACGCAAAACAAAAGAAGTTGCTAGTTCTGGATGTTCATCAAATTTAGGATCCATTGTTGCTTGACATCTGGATTTTGTGTATGTGTGCATCAAAACTCCCATTTTCGATGCTCAAATTGCGCTTTTGCTATCGATGAAATCCTTCCAAAACCGGGGTGGTGTCGCTCAGAAAAAAGGCCAAGAGCAGCGCAAAATGGTACTTGACAGCACCAAGTACTTGAGGTTGGTTTTTCAATAGAGGGATTGTCTGAAAATAGCAAGGCTACCCGAAGGATACCCGATCCCATCCGATACTTGTCATTTCCGGAAATACAAAAGGCATGGATTAGATAATTGTGTCGTTCTTGACAAAACTATCCGACTGTTCCCCAATTCTTCTTATCCCCACAACGGCAATGTTTTTGGTCAAAATCATCAAACCAGATAAAGTCATGACCCAGGTCAGGAAGGGTGGAAAAATGTACATCTGAGTTGTTGAATGGTTGATTTGAAGGTAGAAAACCCATGTCGTTTGCATCAAAATCTAGCTGGATATAACGGGGATGTGCATCTCTTGTTGGCTGATGTCTGAAGTTTTCTTAAATCGCCCATTTTCGATGTTTGAATGTCCGCTGTTGTGTCAGTGAACTCCTTCCAAAACCAAGGTGTAAAATTGGCAAAACGACAAAACTTTCAGACTGCCTCCCTGTTATATGACCCAAAACATGGCAAGGTGCTTTGTCAAAAAAAATCTGGGTTTTATGATTGGGTTTACCATGGTTTACCCCTTTATGTGGATGCAACCAATTTGAAACCGCATTTAGAACACTGTTCGAAATCCCTACAAACCAGCAGAACTAATGGCAGTATGAACGTAGCATTCTGCTTCGATGTGCGTTGCGCAGTCCCTAATTGGGAGGTAAGTGGGAAATAGCCATCTAAACTAGCCAAGTTGAATATATGAGTTGTCAACCACGTACTAACTGGGGTGCACGCTCAAGTAGCACTGTATTCAGCACGCAAAAAAAAAATGTGCTGGCAAAAGACTCCGCATCTGTAGCCATCACAGTGCCTTCACGGTTGCCCTCCAAACCTCTGCAGCGCCACAGATAAGCGCATAACTGTAGACAACTAAAATGTCAATGAAGCCAGTGCAATTTTGGAAAACTCCGGGCATATGTTCCAAGAATTTATTTATCTAATTAAATACATACATACATATATATATATATATAAAATCTATATATAAAATCTATATGTATATATATATATATATTGCAATTGGAGCAATTGGTAGAAGCCCAGCTGATACTGATGAATGATGTAGATCGTCTGTATTGATAAGCCCCTTCCAGAGTGATTCACTGATACTGTTATATCTTCCAGATGGAACCCTCTC
>Ga0126342_10013782_pt1 | contig 14293 bp, 13 predicted proteins | sample Cyp1metagenome_FD_92528 | JGI IMG/M metagenome (GOLD analysis project Ga0126342, IMG submission 92528) | Coral microbial communities from Lord Howe Island, Old Settlement Bay, Australia - Cyphastrea 1 metagenome | ecosystem: Host-associated > Invertebrates > Cnidaria > Coral ...
CCAGGTTTTCTAGTGGAAGCAGGAGCTCCACGACGGGAGGCTTTTGACGATAGTTCGGGCCCTATGACGACGGAGTGGCTATGTCACTACGACGGCACGACGACAGCATGAAGACGACCTGACGACGATGTGCGGAAAGCACGACGACGATAGACCGACGGCATGACGACGGCATGACGACGACATGACGACGAGGACACGACGGTGCGACGACGGAGCGACAACCGTCATAAGCCCGGGTTCGGCGTCCAACCCCAGCTTATGACGGTCGTCGCTCCGTCGTCGCACCGTCGTGTCCTCGTCGTCATGTCGTCGTTATGTCGTCGTCATGCCGTCAGTCTATAGTCGTCGTGCCGTCAGCACATCGTCGTCGTGCTGCCGAGCTATCGCCGTCAGGCCGTCGGCACATTGTCATCGTGCGGTCGTCTCCATCGTCATATGGACCCGCCGTGATTTGTCATATCCCACTAGTGCATGTCTTTTGAACTATGCTAATATATAAATATGTTTAAATATATTCAAAACTTAGATTGATAGCTTATTAATCTGTTTCATGGTTTGTCAGTTCATCATCGTTGTCCCTATTGAATGAGGGGTATGCTCCCATTTCCAGACACATCCACTTCACTAATTTGCAGAGTATGTTATATTGAATATAATACTGCATACTATATTATATGTGTATAATATATTAAAAATATATCAGATTAGATTTTGGATGATTTTGGACAATCTTCTGAAGACCTTGCTGACCTACGGAAAATCTTCGTATGTCACCCTGCCTTCACCTGGATGACTTGCAAACGTCAGAAGAGCAAGTGACGGCCGCTGATTTCTTGGATGGACACTAAATGAAACTAATACTAGGCCTGTCAGGCCCCCTAATGTGGAAAGAACTTCAACAGTTCTTGGCAAACACAGGAAGCAATTATGTAGGATGAATCAAGATGAAGCAAATCACAGCACGCGCCTTCGGCTGCTTCACTTCAGTCGTTACCTCGGAGAAGCTTCTCCTTGCAACACTCGCTGGTCCAGCCATCCTGCCGAGCTTGGAGCGTGCTGCAGTTCTGAAGCTGTTTGGCTTGGACCAGGATTCAAAATGCATCAAAATACATCAATCCAAATCGAATCAAACCATACATCAACATACCAGGACTGCAAAGAGACCAAACCAAAAGAGGCCGGCACCTTGCAGGAAGCCTATTCACGCAAGTTCTAAGCCTGAGAACGAAGCTCGCTGAGTTGAAAACGGGACGTGTTTTTGTGGGCATTGTTTCCCACAGTTGACGTGGCTGCAAACTCTCCCAACATCCAGCGATTTTCCGACCAAGGCCACAGCGCATTCACGTTCGAGGCCATGGTGGTCCAATGCCAAGTTCTGCCGTTGCCAGGCAGCTGAGCCGATAGTCTGCAGATCATCCAAGGGGAATCAAAGGGAATATATTACCATAATTAACTTGTATAATAATTATAATACAAATATCTTCCCTATGAATAATATATATATACTGGATAATGGGAATGAGAATGGGAATCAATGAGAATATCATAATAATCCCACATTAATGGATGGGTATAATTATTATATCATATTCCCATATCAAAGGTACAATGGAAATATATATTATAAATATTTATAAATATGATACAAATCCCTATATATATCATGCTATATCAATGGATTGATGGCCATGGCGTTATCAGATTCTCATTGTTTTTTGATGTTTTTTGTTACGTTTTACAGAGAATGCGCTGCGAATTTCGTGTGAAGGCGAATGGACCGAACCTGCCAGGTGAGTCCACTCTTTTTCACAGCGCTGGCATTGTGGTTGTCTACCAACAATCCTGGTCATGGAGTCATGGCTATAATATAGCTATAAAACTTGATACCAGTCAGTGCTCATCCGAGCGGAGGGCAAGATTTGCAGCTAAAAGATACTGAGAAAGGTGGCTGGCTTTTGCTAAGCTGTGCAGTGCTGTTCAGCTATGGCAGCTATGGTTGATCTCTGATGGCGTGGAAAAATTGAGCGCCTTTCTCTTTTCTCTCTTTTAGCTATCTCATGATCCGCCGGAGAAAATCATCATTGGACAAAAGAGTAAGCCTTGGCAGCAAGGTGAAGCGGTGAAGGGTCCATCCATTCATCCTGAAGATGAACTGTTCTTAAATCATAGGCCACGGTTGCCTATCCTGCCAACTGCTTTCCGGCACCGGGTGTAACCCAGCAGTCAAAACGATCCAGTTGTTTGTGCTAAGCTGAGAGCAGCATGTATGCTTGAAAGAAGCAAAGCTGTCAGAATACTGCCAACCAATGCCACCGGCCCCACATGGTCCTTTGGCAAACTACTGGCAGGCCAGATCAAGGCTTGCTGCTCAACAGAAATTTCCTGTTCCAAGCGGTCCTCGTAGCTCATGTCAACTTTCAAGTCCAGACCATCAGCACGCCAGTTGAAAACATGTATTGCCCAAACCTCAGAAATTAGAGTAGCACATCAGAGAGTCAGAGACTCTCGGTGTGAAAATTCCAGTATTTGTTACGAGTTGTGCTTACACAAGAAACACCTAAGACATTGTGGTTCCATGCGTTTCCCGTGCAGATGAGTCTGCTGAAAGAAGGTACAGTAAGACTTAAGATGCAGAACATCAGATCTGCAACGACCTTTTCACGGTCAAAACGCTGAGGCACAACGACTAGAAAAATCGCTGCAAGGACCATCAAACGCCCGATGACCACATGTCCGGCCTCTCAAAGACTATGGGTCTGGATGAAAGACCCGTTGGAAATGAGTGAGCGGTTTTGAACACAGTGCTGCAAACTGACATTCAGTGTCTGGCCTCTTGAGTTGTGTGCAACATCAAGATGCCTTGGAAGCTAAAGGAGAAAACCTAAACTGGAGAGGCACTGAGTATCATTCCATGAAATGGAGAAAATATGCAGGATGCTTCTTGACACAAATGAACTATGGTGAGCCACAATAAGCTATGATGAACTATGAGATGCACGCATTTTGCTTCATGGATCTTCATGGCAACTTTCTGAATCTTTACATCATCTAAGATCAGTGCCAGCAGCGGCAAGGATTGTTGCGAAATGGATCCACTCCAGAAAAGTTCTTTCATTTGAGTACCTCAATGACTCAAAGTCTCTCTTGTACAGCAAAAACTCTAATGTAAAGACTTGATTTCATCACGGACTTAAAAACTCCTACAAGTAGCCACTGAGGCAAACATACTGATATTGATCAGGAACGCAGATTTAAGAGCCTCGTCAAACAGATTGCCAACAAGAATGCAAGCTGAGATAGCTGAGCATGCTCACAAAGTCTTTGGTTGGACAGCAACAATGGCCCTTCGGACTGGTTTGTCCTGCAAGACCAAGCACGTCAAATGTGGATACGAGCGCGCGCGCGCGCCCGCGTGTGTGTGTGTGTTTGTACATTCAAAATACCATGAAACGCCTGAACACAATCAATGGCATGTGGACTGTGTATCCGTGTAGACCGTTTCTGGCTATGTTGCAGAGATAACAGCTCAAATTCACATTCGAATTCCAACTCTCTGGGGTGTGTGTGTGTGTGATCAGTGAATTGCATTGGATTGTAAAAAATGCTAGCGAAATCTAGCGGCAATGGCTCTCAGAGAACTATCCGCTTCCTTGTCCAGAACAGTCTCTGTACCCCATAATCCTTGCAGCGAATGCCAAGGTGAGGGCAGGTCGCATCAAATTGAGTGCAAACATTGTGAGCCTCTGAACTGAACAATGGAAGAGAATGCCAAACAAAGGCATGTTTGTGAGTTTCTATTGGTCATTCGGTTGGTAGTAATTATGGATATGGTTCTTTCTCTTGCTGGAATAGTTTTCAGCAAACGGGCGTGTCTGAAAATGGGGGGTATTTCTCCCCAAAGAGCCAGTTTAATGGGAGAAAAAGTTGATAATCCATTGGGTTTTTGAAGTTCTCCCCTAAATTCTCAAGCAACCCAAATCCCAATGGTGAATGGAAGCGCTCTGAGTTGGACACTTTGGACGATTCCTGGAGCATCAGGTGCTTGCGGATCTTGTGGCTGTCCAGAGAGCAGGGGCCTCAAAGGCCCAAGGCGGGTGAAGCCAGGTCGCTAGGTATTCAAAGCCGAACCATGCCGTACCAAAAAAAATGGCGTGGCATTGATGATCAAATGCTGCTTCGGAAGTCAACCTGAGTCAACCTAAGAGAAAGACAGTTGACAGTTGACCTCTTGAGGCAGGAGCTCAGAAAGATTCCCTTTGTCTGCAGAAGCTTCCTTCTCAGGTGGAAGGGGTGCTTCTGCACGGTCCACAGGGACCGTTCCCGCTGGCACGGAGCCTTGCGATCCTGTGCCAGTAAGTAGTGCAAGAATGAAAAAAAGCAAAAAAGATAGGCTTAATGCATTTTAATGCAGCATCTGCATGATACGGTAGTAGCAGCTATGCTTTCTCGAAACTTAGATCTTGGCCACGTGCCAATGCCATTCGACTGGCTGCCATCTGAGTGCAAGTGTCGCTCAAACACTTTGAACGCGACAAAAGAGAGGTCTTAGACTTTCCCAGGAAACAACCAAACCAATCGTACATTTTCACATGTTCTGTCATTTTATAAAATTACTGTAGGTTCTATCATTTTATTGATCTCATTTATATACATCTATACAGTCTATACATCTTCTACAATACATCTTATACATCTATATCATCTATGCATTTATGTGTATGACACACAGAAGCATCTGCGCAGCTATAAGATGCTATAAGTCATCAGCTCATCTGAAGTGCTCTTAGCATACATTGAATATCATTGAATACATGTCAACTCTCTCGCTGCGCCTGCATCTCTTGCTCCGGAGTAGTTCCAAACCTAAAGCTTTGCAAATCTTTGCAGGTGCTTCCACATCCCTTTCATATGAAGGTCGACCTGCGTCGACCTGCAACCTCTATCAGACTCTATCAAAAAATCACAGGATTCACATCATGCATACATTCTCTTGCAGTGTTGACCATTGTTTACATTTGTTTACCCTGAGTCTGCAACTCATGAAGGAGGCGTTCACTATATGTCCTCCACCTCAGGGTGTCTGCAGAGTCCCTAGATGTTCCAAGTTCCACTCTAAAACTCATGGAAAACTCACAGACCTTGGTGAAGGAAGCTCTTCCTCCTGGATATCACCATCTTTACCTGCGCTGTCAATCGACGGACAATGGAAGACTGGCTTCATCATGGTTCATGACTGCATGGCCTTTGAAGCTGCCCTCAGAAGGTTCGGCCGACCTGAGGGCCACATGAAACTTCTTGGAGCGCTTGGAAGCAGTAAGATTCCACAACAATAATGGGTGTATCGGCAACAATTGAAAGGAAGCTCTTGAGCTTGAGACATGTGTGGTTGTTCACCACCCTTTGCTTCAGAGTAGACCTCAAGGTGTGACAAATTCCGCCAAATGTCAATGGCTCCAGTTTCCACACCCAATGCTTGCAGTGCAAGGTCCTCCACAAGACTCAGAATGCGGCATTGGTATACCAGTGCGGCATCGGCAAACTTTGCCCCAAGGCATGGAACCGAGCAATGGCTTGGGCACCCTTGGAGAAGCCATTGGCCTTGGTCGTGGCCGCAAGGCGGAAAAAACATGAAAAAAACATGGGAATATCCCGGATGAATGTGTATATATATAATATAACATATATATATATATATATATTATACATATATACACGCACAGTATCATGTATATAGTAGTATACTACGTATACCTGTCTCTCTCTCTCTATTCATATTATAGAACATGTATATATTATTATATAATTACATGTATACATCATATATATATACATATAATTATATATATATATATATATATATTAATGCACGTATTTTATGTGATACAAATAGGTTTGGCAACTCCACAGTCAACCGCACAGGGCCTGGAGCACAGCACAATCCTCCAGCAATCGCAGCCACCTGGTGGGTCACTAGGGGATCCCTAAAATGGATGGTTTAATAATTTATAATGGAAAATCCTATTAAAACAGATGATTATTTAGATGAGTTAGATGATTTAGATGATTTAGGGGCATTTAGGGGTACCCCCATTGAAACCTCCAATTGTTTCTAGAGTTGGGAAACAATTATCAGACCCCTGTGGCTCCGGAAGGCTCCTGGGCAGGGTGAAGTTCTTCGTCGAGGGAAATACAATTGTGACAACCTCAGCACATGAAAATTGGATAAACAGTGGATAAACTTGGTACAAACTTGTTCTTTGCCAGTGCTTTTCACTTGTAAAAACACCATGGCTGCCATGGCTTTGTAAAAACACGTTGCCGCGCTTCGACTCTGGAGCGGCGTTCTGAGCTTTTGGCCATGTAATCGAAAAAATCGCTGGAACTCACTGCTCCATTCAGATCCTGCCAGGCATGGCTCGATGGAATGGGGAGAATGCAATGCTGGTGCCAGGCTGGTGCCATGTGGACTCGATCTTCCCACCTCAATTTTGCCAATTCTGATGTCCTCATCGAGGATGACCATAACACCACCTGCTTCCAAAAACGCAGGAACATAGGTCAGTCTAGTCTAGAAAACAAAATGCGGCTTGGGCAACTTTAGTGTAGCGCAAGAACAGAGTCTGTCTGATATGCCAGAGAAATCAAAGCCCTGGACTGTCATCCTGCAAGAACGATCGGCTGTATGTCGCCTGAAGGGGCACTCGATTGAAGCATCGATGTTGGTGATTGTATCATTGGAACGCCCTATATTATCCAATATTTGATCGGTTTTTCCCCATGGTTTCCTGTAGATTTTCCCTTCAACCAATCCATTGTATTGGTGGAACTTGGTAGATTCCTGAGGTGCCTGTGCTTGTGGTCTCAGGTTGTTTCCGAAAGCCTTGATCACCTGCAGTGTGGCCACAAATGGCCAAGAGTGACATGAGAAAGTCCAAATTAAATGGAGATTAATTAGATTCATTCGCGATATAAAGTACTATAAAGGAAGCTCCTGTTACACTTCAAGCCATCAAGCTGCCTCTTGCAAGGTTAAAGCTGCTTGCTCAGTCGGAGGCTCCTAAGCAGCTCAGTATTGTTGAAAACAAAGCGTGATCGTCTGAAAACAACAGGATCAACATTTTTTCTAGACCTAGCACCAGAATAGACCCTCGTAGTCGCTTCGGAAATGTGTTTCTGCGAGTGGAAAAGTGGACATCGACCGTTTCAATCCACTTCACATCATTTCATCCTTTTCAAATATGTTTTAAGGGGAATCGTATGGAATTGTGGCAAAACATGGCAAAACATGGCAAAACCCCGTCCCCTGTATCTTGAAACTTCTCTTTGGAACTAAGTGCAGTACGCTGCCCATGACACTTCGAGCACCAGCAGTAGTTGACGTCAGAGTGCTGGGAGGAACCTGGATGACACTTCGCCCAGGACATCCATTGGATCCATGATGATCCATGGACAGAGCAAAGGGTCTTACACTCGACTACGGGATCTCACCAACAAATACCAACCATAATTCATGATATATTCATGATATTCATGGGAAATGTAATGGGATACCGTATGGGATCTATATGGATCTATGATCTATGTTCAAGTCCTAAGTGTCCGCGATTTTGCCGGAGGATGACAATTTCTTCCTGGACTCAGAGGCCGACCTGGCCCTGCAAAAGCTTGGGCACATCCTCACTCCTCAGAGGTTCCAGTGACAGAAATGTCACTTTCTGCATCTTTCTGCATCTTTCTGCATCTTTCTGCCTGTGTATTCTAGACATATAGAAAGAACAGCAACCACCTCCACTTTTGTCTACTAAGTCTACTAGATGCTGCCAAGCATCCTCAGCAAAATCTCCTTTCTCCCTTTCTCACCCGCCTCTTAATCTTGAGAGCCAACAAGTACATCACATTATTCACATTACAAAAAACAGCCAAATCTCAAGCACCTTGAACACCTTGAACGAATATGAACCATTGAGTTTCGCCTGAAAGGCCACGCTGACGACCTGACTTCGCTCACTGTAGCGAAGATGCAGGCTTGCAGGGCAAGGCCTCCACAGGATGCAACATCTGAGAGGCACAACATGGCGCAGGGTGGTGTAGGCCGTGTAGGCATGGAAAATAGGCGAAACAGCAGGGGAAGGGAGGCTAAGCAACGAAGGGCCAAACGACAAGCATGGACATGTTCAAAGTACTTCAAAGTGAATAAGCAGAATCTTCTTCATATCTTCCTTGTCAAATGATCAAAGATGGATCTTTCTTCGAACAAGCTGGGCATCTGGCAACGGCTTTGCGTGCCTGAGAACAACAATGCATAGGCTACACATGTACAGGATGACCGTATGACCCTTGTATCTTAGTAGCCAACGAACTGTTGTAGTTGAGGACCTCTTTATAAACCTGGAGGCAACGATGGCAACGACCAACTTCATCAAACTTCTGGAGTCACAAAGAACAGCAGGATGTCCGTGCCTTGAACTCGGGAGTGTCCAAAAAGATGCTGGTCATCTTGTTTGGACGTTTCCTCAGGCTTCCCAGGTATCCAACAAATGTTCAGAGATGTTCAAAGCATCGAAATTCTGAGGGCACTACACCGAGGAAGTCATGGCTGCTCGCTCCTAGCTGGACATCCCATTCGATGCATCTTCTCATCAACCAAGGGCATCAGAAAAACTTCCGCTAATGGGAATCAGTGAAAAGGATTGAAAAAGATGGAACATGATTGAAAAGGATTGAAAAGCTAGAAAACATGCAGAAACACTCCTGGACTCAGCCACTATGTGCAGTCTATCAGATCTCCTCTGGGAACTTCTCAGCCATAAATGCCGCCAATTTCACTCGAAGGTTGATGGCTGCCTTGGTCAGTGGATGTCAGTGGCTAGTCTTCAGCTCCATGGCCACCATGCAAAACGCGGAAAACGTACCAATGCAGAAAAGGAAAAAAACATAAAGCAACACACATAATAAACATATATATATATATATTATGTAACCGGATGTATATATATATATATTATATAAACAGACTGTTTTCTGGGCTGCTAGCTCTGAACAGGGACGAATTATGAGAGGCTAAGTTTTCTGCCTTTGCTTCGAGCAGAAATGTGCGTTCTCTTGATCCTCTTTCAAGGCCTGCGAGAAAAGACAAGCAGTCTTTTGCCGATGCCAGGTAGATGGCTTCAAACATCATCAGAAACCAAGGTCGCAGCTCTTCTTATATTCCTCCTGATGAGAAGAGCTTTTAACATCCTGGCCCCTGCAGCAATACTCCGAAAAACATCTGCAAAAAGTAAGTCGAACACAACAAAAGGCCAAAGTTCTTTCAACTGAGTGCATGGCGGCTTCATTCCCTGTCTCAGCGTTCACAAACAACTGTTCACGGGGATCAGTCAAATTAAAAACCATGGAACAGAAAATCTTGGTATTATCTTGGTCATTTTTGTAGTACAATAAGTATTTTGATTTGTTCTGACTCATGCCTCATACTACCCACAAAAACAACGGTCTGAAAGTTGCCACTTGTACTGTAGACTCTACCGAAGGAGAAGATACAAGGTACATCGGGTCCCGTTGCAACTTAAGCCCTAACGAGATCCTGCTCTTCTCTCAGGGATTCCATTTGGCTCTTATGTCGATTTAATATGATTTAATGCCGTTTCAGGATTTTGATACATTCCTTCCTGCCAACTGTAATACTTTGTTATGTTTGCAATTTATCTGTTGCATTACCAACAAAAAATGCAATAATAAAATCATAGCAAATCTCGAAATTCCGCGAAACCCTAAGGTGAAATCTGATTGTCGTCCATAGGTCTAATTGAGCTTGCAAGCAAACTTGTGATTCAACAAGATACCCGCAACGAGCTACACGATGACTTCAAACAAACGGACATGGCAGAAATGCAAATGAATGGAGGCATCAATACAAATAAGGAAAGTAACTTGCAATCATGAGAAGTAAACAAAGGAATATCTGAGCTGGATGGACCCTCAAGCTTCAAGAATGAATATCGAAAATTATCGAAATACGAACAAGGTATTGATGCTCTCTCTCTGTAGGGTTGTCAAACTATGTCAAACTGCAATTCATAAGGTTCGATCCATGGAGGTGTTATGAAGTGTTTGATTCTGCGTGGAGATGATTGGATCAGGCCATGCCTTGGAATCCTTGGAATATGAACAACTGTCATGAACATTCATTAACTATATCGACTAATATCGACTATATCATACTGTAATATACTGTATATAGATTGTATAGATATGCATAATCATACAGTATACAGTATCTTCGAGCCTTTTGTCGCAAGAGAGTGCCGATGTCAGTCATGAGTTCCAGCATTCCTTCCTGGCATTTCCAAAAAATACGAAAATTCACGAGAGTTCACAAGCTGGAGTGGTACAAACCAAGGAGGCGCACAAAGTCGATGCACATCAAGGGGGCTTTCACCACCTGCAAATATACAGGATGATGCAGTAGCCATGCAACAATTTACCAGCGCAAGTGTGGCTTTGAAAGAGATGACTCTCCGAAATTTTCAGCAGCTAGGCTCAGCTAGTCAGCTAGGATAAAATTGGTGTTGATCAGCATCACTCAGAAGATTCTTGCCTGTGACATGAACCACTGCATTGTGGATTTTTGACTCCACCTCAAAGATCAAGAAAACAATGAGCTCCAAGCCCAATGAGGCACAGCTCACATGCCACGGAAGCAGAACCGCATGGTTTTAGGCAGCATTCAGGCCAGCCACTTGTCATACTTTTTGAGCGCTTTTCTGAAGCCGGAGAAGTTCACTTGCGAGAAACTCCTTAAGCACCGACCATTACACTGCACTGATCTGCACTGTAACACACTTGAGGCTCTCAGGCTGACAATTCATCTTCATCCAGCTGACTACACGCTGAGGGGAGAACTTGAGGTTGCAAATGTCGGTTCCAAGCTCCTCATACCTGTGCCAAAACCCTGAGAAAAAGAAGGCGGGAATTCCGGCAAAGCAGGACTCACAGGTCCCCCCCTGGGAGCGGCCTTCGGCACAGATCCTCGGCCTGATTGCTGCTTTGAGCATCCTACAGGGATGCCATGGGGCCGATGGGTCAGCTGAGCTGTGCCACGTGGCGAGTCATTGGCAGTCCTTAAGCAATGCCTCCAGCTGTTGCTTCGTTGCTGCCTGCCATGAAGCTACTGACTTCACAAGGCCAAAAGATGCCAAGATCCAAAAAGATCAAAAGCTACTGACATGGAAAGGAAGTATTTCTAATGTATTTCTCATATCTTGGAAGGTCATTTCGACTGCATTTCCACCGCTCTTGACCAACTCCGAAAGTTGCAGACCCTTCAAGAATCGAGGTGAACGAGAATTGGTACCTCCTCCAAGAGGACGAACTTGCTGACGCGATTCAGCTCACCAGCTGGCAACGGATAGGGCCAGGGTAGCACGGTGGCAAAGCAGAGGCAGCCAACTCTCTGGAGCCAAACAAAAGAACATTGGCTTCAAAACAGTTTAGACCTGATTGATCCTGATTGGGTACCCCCGTAAGATGGTGATAAATGGTGAATGCTGCAGAACTAAGAGGAACCAGAACGACCAAAAATACCAAACTCATCAACCTGGTCATGTTTCAACTGCTCTTGATTGTCTTGCAAACTGAGCATCGGTACTGAGGATCTCGTTCAGTCTGGCCTCCACTGCAACGCATACAAGTAACGTCTCTGTTGACTGCCCCACAAATCAATGGTGGCTGAGTCGCAAACCTCTGGTGGTCGATCAGGATTGGGCCCCAAACGCAAAAAGGATGAGGTCCAGTGAGTCACCTTCCAGGCTGCGGCACCGGCGGGGTTTCAGGGTCAAAACCACCATGGCTGACCTCCTTCACGCTGGCATTATCTTTGTCCTGAAGGACATCTGATTCAGCAGGTAACACCAGGTAACACCCACGCCATCTGCCACAAGACTCGGTGCGGTCTTGGTGCCCAATGGCAGAGGCGAAACACATCGCCATGAAGCGAAACATCGAGTCAGAATGAGACGCATCGCGATGAATCATCGCTGTCCTGCCCCGTGAAGACTTTGATGGCTTTCTTCAGCTTCTCAGTAGTAATAGAGGTACAATTCGATCTTCTGGTCGCTTGGGAAGACCACAAAGAGTACATGGTAAAACATGATAAAACAGCATAGCAAAGCTCCGAATTCAAGGATATTACAATAGGAAATCATCTGGGACTTGTTAACTTGTGGCCTCACTTCTCTAGTTTGAAATCTGACTAAACCCAACCTGGGGTGGCCGACATTGTACTGAATGTAGTTGCCCCGATATTTTGCTATGTCAATCTTTTCCAGCTCTTTTCCAAACCTGCAGTTACAAGTACAAGCTGGATGCTGCATTGATCCAACAGCCCAGGGGAGCAAAGAGAGGGCAGGTGAAGGTTTCTGATAGGACAAAGTCCTTTGAGCAAGCCAATCATAACAGGCACACCCCTTTATCGTGCCAACATGTGCCAACTGCATCCAACTGCCACTTCTGGGCTCAGGTTCTTCTGCAGAATAGCTTGTGGCTTGATCGAAAGCTTGTCTCATTGCTCACCTTGGCGAAGGTACTCGAAGCAAGTCGGTAGATTGAGCACCAATACCGGTCAGAATGTTTCAGAATGTTTCAGAAGTAAGTCACTAGCACAAAGGATCCCACCAAACGACCCAGTAGCCACTTGTATAAATGCGTCCCTATTGAGTCCCTCAAACTTGGTGAATAAATCATCAAACATCATCAACTGGGTACAGTATGGCTCAAAAGTGGTCAAACTTGGTGACTTAATTGACCACCATTTCCCCCATTTTAGGATGATGGGAATCCAAGGTACACTAGTCACTTGCAGTCCAGCGAGCCCTAGCCCATCGCCCAGGGCCGAGCAAAGGGCACCGCTGTCCTCCCCAGTCACTGCTGGCACCACTGCTGTGACGATGCATGCTCGACCACTGCCACCTGGATGATGAGAGTCAAAAGAAGTGTGAAGTTGTGAAGTTACCTACATTGACATTCTACAGTACGAGTGTATATGAGCAACGCTTTTCTGTATACATTATGAGCGTTTATGAGTTGCATAACAGAGAGTGTCATTCGTTGAAAGATTCTCTCATCACTGAAGGTAACAGATCCAGCCTGGAGCTATGTATTTCCTCGGAAGAACCACGAGCATGTGTGATAAAGGTCACAAAAGCGTCACAGGTTCGTTTGTTTGTTTCTGGATTCTTTTGGAAAGTGTGTCACAGCAACGGTTGCAATATTTCGCAAAGATTCCACCAGAAAACTTTCTTGCACTTAGTTATGCAGTTGTGCATCAAAGCTCTACTGCGTTAGCACACATACACAGACACACGTGCACACTTGTCACATTGGATTCTGAGAAGTGCAATTGTGCAAGGTTCTGAAGATATCTGAAGATCGTGAAATGAGAAGACACACATTCCGTGATCCTGTGCAATGATGAATTTTGATGAACTATGATGAATATGTCGAAATAGTGTTCCTTACCTTTGTCTTCGATGTGTCAGTCCAAGCCGCTCAAACAGATCAACAAGCTCTGAAGACTGGACAGTTCCTAGCAAAGCAGTGGCCCTCTCCGTCCGGTCGAACGTGGGATGGCCAAATGAAATCCTCAGCTTCTCATCGCCATGCTTTGCTGGGGATTGCATAGGCTTTCTAGACACAAAGCATCCTAAATAACATTATGAATTATCATGAATAGTGAATAGTAAAGCTGAGTCCAAACAAGCCGGCAAAAAAGCAAGGACAGTCTGACTATGCCTGACTATCTGCTATCTAGCCTCTCTGACCAGCAAGCATCATGGAATTCCGCCATTGTGCGTTTGGGCTCCAGCAGTCTGCCTGACCAAATCCACAGCAATTCACTACACACGTATTTTTGGTAAAATCTAATAATCTAATGAAGTTGAGCACATGGATATGGCTCACAATTGACATACCAAAGGACCCAGAAAAATCGGTTGTTCTCAGTATGTACCTATCCAAGAATGATGGTCAATAATAGTTTGAGCTATTTCCACATGTACCAGTCACATGCCCTGCGCCTCCCATGCCGACAATATGACTGGTGAACCTCACTTTCTCTGCAAGCTGCAACGATGAAAGTACTGAAATGGCCGTCCACCGATCTTACAATAGATACTGTCTATATCTGTATATTATATATATATTATAAATAATAATAATATATAATAATATATAATAATATATAATAATATATAATAATATATAATAATATATAATAATATATAATAATATATAA
>Ga0126342_10013783_pt1 | contig 14293 bp, 17 predicted proteins | sample Cyp1metagenome_FD_92528 | JGI IMG/M metagenome (GOLD analysis project Ga0126342, IMG submission 92528) | Coral microbial communities from Lord Howe Island, Old Settlement Bay, Australia - Cyphastrea 1 metagenome | ecosystem: Host-associated > Invertebrates > Cnidaria > Coral ...
CCAGAGACTCTTCACCCAGAAACTCTTCTTGCACATACTTTTCACCCATATACTTTTCACCCAGAGACTCTTCACCCAGAAACTCTTCTTGCACATACTTTTCACCCATTTACTTTTCACCCACAGACGGGTCAACCATATACCTCTCACCCACAGACTTTTCCCCCATATACTTTGCACCCATATACTTTTCACCCAGAGACTCTTCACCCAGAAACTCTTCCCTTATCCTCTTGCAAACCGTCTTGCTCCGAACCCCAACGGACGCTGCTCTCCGTTGAGCTTCGGATCTTTCGTTTTTTCAATATGCTTGCCTGTATGTTCCTAGCTTTTTCAAAGCTTTGCCTTTCCTCCATTTCATACCTTTTTCTCAACCCTTTTCCTGCGCTCCTACGGTTTTTCAAGAGTTTCCTTCCTGCAATTTCCTCATTTTCCTAACGGTTTTCTCAATTTTCCTTGGTTTTTCCAAGCTTGCCATTCATTTTTTCCTCCATTTTAATGGTTTTTGCACAATTTTCCTCCATTGTCCTATTTGCAACCCTTCGCCACTCCTTCCCGGCATCACTCCTCATCCCCTTGCAAGCCGTCTTGCTCCGAAGCCCAACGGACGCTGCTCTCCGTTGAGCTTCGGATCTTTCGTTTTTTCAATATGCTTGCCTCTATGTTCCTAGCTTTTTCAATGCCTTGCCTTTCCTCCATTTCATGCCTTTTTTTCAAACCTTTTCCTGCGTCCCTACGGTTTTTCCAGAGTTTCCTTCCTGCAATTTCCTCATTTTCACAACGGTTTCCTCGATTTCCGTGGTTTTTCCAAGCTTGCCATTCATTTTTTCCTCCAGTGTAATGGTTTTTCCACAATTTTCCTCCATTTTCCTCCATCGTCCCTCTGTTTTTAACGATTTCCCTTCATTTTCCTTAGTTTTTTCCTACCTTTTTCCTTCCGTTTTCAAGGGACCTAGGGGGAATCGAACCCCACCGTCACCAAATTGCCTAGTGGTACATGCCCCCTAAAAATTTCCAATTGGCCACCCTAATCACCACCCAATATCGAGATTTTATGAGATTTTGGTCCACCTGGGCAACCTCCACCCCCCACACAGCCTATACTCACTTCGTTCGCGAAAACAACTTTGCCTAGCCTATCGGCTGGCTCTCGTAATAACTCATATTTTGATATCATTGATTGATCATTGATTGATCATTGACATCATTGCTTGTTTGATTGATATGGTCCATGGTGTTGATCATATGGTGGCTCGACTATTATTCTGTTCAGAGATGTTCAGAGCAGTTCAGAACTACTATGCCTCCAACTTTAGGGTTAATGTTGGTGGTCCATGGTGGTGCATGGTGGTCCTGCACCCGGCCATTTCGTGGTCTTCGTGGTGCCGGTGAGGAAACCGCACCTCAGATGAAACTGATGAAACCCAAACCTGGAACAACATGGAACTTGGTTTGAAAATGTTTGAAACTTCGGTTCGAAAAACATCAAGAGACCAGACTACTTCAAGAAGCTCCTACGGACCATCCTGTCATCCTGTGTGCAATTATGCTTGATCTAGTTGCAGGTAGTTGAACGGTTCTGAACAATTGATAAAGAACTATCACAAATAAAAATCGTGTTGGTACAAAACATATCGGTGCTGTGGTGGGCTACCCCTCGTAGGTGTAGAGCTGGAAGCCTTTGCCATGCATCTAATCCCAAAATATATCATCGATCCAAGGGTCTGAACGTTGGTACATCAGGAAAGTGTGAGAAAGACACCAACAACATCCAACAACCAAGAATTACCAAGAATTACCAACATTGGATCAAAATCACCTGTCTTTCCACAGCACTGCACAGCACACTGAGACAGCTACCGGTCTCCAGGACGGTGTGCTAGTGCCCAGTGAGGTCATTGCCGGCAACATGGCGATAAAAACAATGTCAGACAAACAATGTCAAAATTGTCAAAACACCATGAAACATTATGAAAACACCATGAACCCAGTGTGCTCAAATGTGCTCAAATGTGGTCAAGTTGTCAAGCCGAGCTTGTCATGTCCGAAGGCTGGTGCTACATGGGACAAGTGGTGCTATTCCCGCCGCCTTCTTGTACACTGACTTGTACGCACTTGGCGTTGCAAAGTCAACGGATCAGGCATTGGTGGTAGTTTTTCTTGCAACGTTGACATGCAGCATGGTTGGCATGGATTCGGCTATCATTTCATTTATATTTATCATTTATATGATTTTATATGATCCTGGTATATTCCACCGGAGAATCCATGTGTCCTCTGATGGAGCTGAAAAGCTGCAAATGTCACACATGGGTATGATTCACGGCTGAGTGGGTCGCTTCTTAAGCAAACGTGCTATCCGCACAAATGGAAGACCTCACATGTTGAAGCGAACCCCGTTCAAGTGACTTGGACTTACATCCTCCAAAGGCCGCCATTCACGAGTTTGCAAATGTAAACATGCTGAGCGGGCTCTTTTTCGACATTCAAGAATCTGAAGTGATGATCGTAGGCCCATGGGGTGGCTCAGATGTTGAAACCAACTCCGAATGATACGAATAATACATATCACATATCACAGTCGCTCAGAAATTTGAGTCCAAACCATGTCGCATGCTGAGCGATCTGCATCACGGTCTATTCTGAAATTGAGACATGGAATCTTCATGTTCGTTCTTTTCCCAGCAGCATAGCATCCCTGAAAATTCAAAATGCAGTATCGCAGTACCGAGTCAGAGTGTCTCTGACCTCAGATCAAGCCCGTGGGTACTGCTCCTTAATTATTAATTTCCTTTGCCAAGTCACCCCATGTGTTTAGATTGATCACAGCATGGCCAACCGCGAGAAAAAAGGGCCTGTGCAATTCTCTCTCTGCACAGTGAATGTCACAGGCAGTACACGTTCAGAAGGACGAAGATCAGAGGAAGATCAGAGGAAGACCAGACTGAAACTATCTGAAACTTTCAAAAACGTATGTCTTCTTGGCGTTCAGTAGCTTTCCTCGAGAACGTGCTTCAGTCGGCCAGCGGCTCAAGGTGAAAACATGAGAATTCTATGTGCATGGACCGCATGAATGTTAACCTCTAAGGCTCGAGAAATGCTGGGTGTGTCTGCCAGTTTTTGAGCCAGTAAAGATGTTCACAGAATGACCATATACTTTGTTTCATGTGCAATATATACATCTGTGTGTGTGTCGCGCCACGATGAGAGTACAATTTTGTCCGTGGCCTTGATATATCTCCTGCTGAAAGTCCTTTTGGAGCGCAAACAGAATTCAAGATTTGATGTATGGCTCGAAGAATTTTGATGACTCAGGGGATCTCAGGGGATCTCAGGGGATCTCAGGGGATCTCAGGGGATCTCAGGGGATCTCAGGGGATCTCAGGGGATCTCAGGGGATCTCAGGGGATATGAGAGGTAGAGAAAACACAAACTCACAACATGCCAAATAGAACCAAATAGCCAGGATTCTAATTCCAAGTGCCATCGGCTGAGCAACTTGCACCTGGCAGGAAACACGTATCACCATTATCATATTGTATCTGTATCTGTCTTCTAAATTGTTTTGTCCAATACTTCTACATATTTCCTTCACCGTCTTGCACTGGACCTGCTTCAACCTGTACTAGCTCAAAAGCTGCCAAAAAGTATTGCAATGCCCAGTGGCAGTGCACACCAGCGTCTCTCAGCTGCAATTCGATCGACCAGCTCCGAAAAATGAAGCGCATGAAATCTCTCTTGCTTACTATAATCATAATATATTATTATATAGGTCTCTCTTCGAATTCCGGATGTTACAATGTGGGTGCCATCTAAGATGGAATCTTGGATAGAATCTGATACCATCTCAGTGTAAGATCTGTGCTCTCTCCTGGACACAGTCCCGAAGTACCACCTTTGGAATCGGGGTGGCTAGCTGTTCCTCTTTTGGCAACTGGATCAGCCCTGGATCCAGCGGAAGTCGACAGCATTCACAGTGTTCACTGCATTCCCTACCATTGCTTCGCTGCTGTGCCACAGCTGTGCACTTCATTTTTCAAATGGCTGAGCTATCAGCATGGCAGCCGGTTCAGGTGCTTGTTGGCGTATGGCCGCCGATTCCAGCCTGAATGCATATGAATGCATATGAATGCATATGATTGCAAGATGTTGAATGCTCTGGGAGAGATGTCGTACCTGAGTCTTACCTTGGCAATCAGTACGAGCACGATACGTCTGCCGCTCTTGAGATCCATACAGAGACGTTTTCCAGGAAACAGAGCAACTGGAAAAGCGTCAACAGGTCGGGGGCCTCGCAATGTGTTTGGACTCTGGACGCGGTCTCTCTTCGAACGCTGGGCAAGATAGACATGTCTCTTACATCTCTTACTATCTCAAGATCCTAGATATTCCTAGATATTCCTAGATATTCCTTTTTTACGATTTCGAAAACCGGAGTTCCATCGATTTCCATCGCCCTTCCGAGCACCTTTTCGGCGCCCAGCACGCTGCACACGCGCCGCTGCAACTCCTCAGGGCTCACCTCAAAGCGGAGACAGTGACGGATTCTGACGGATTCTTTCAGAGTGGGAAAATGCGGCACGAAAGGAGACATAAACATCGTAAGTCCATCGTAAACCATTATAAACCCAGCAAGATAATGCAAGATATGGGTTCAGTTCCTTGCCTCTCCGGAGGCACACACCAGGGCATGAACCTTGCGGTACTCTTCCTGGTGTGTGGATAAGCACCAAAATGCATCCAAAAAAAATGTATGTCGGATTGTGTCAATTAGCTGTGACGGTCTTGTCCCACAAAAGGCTTTGAGTGCTGCACTCAAAGCAATTTATAGTAAGACTCAAAAAGAACAGCCTGCCAGTACTCACGGGTACTTGACGCACTTGGTACAATAGATACACGTCCAAAAAGGGTAGCAAGCGCGGAGTCAAGGTGCGCAACATGTGAAGCCTCGTGAGTCTTGGCCCTGTTGTAACTCCGACACGCTGGATATACTCTCGATATACTCTGGATATGCTTGATACATCTTGATGCATCTCACTGACAAGATCATGGCCGTCCCTATCAGTTTACATCGGGAAGCATCCGACCGTCCTCTGGCATTTGCCCACGAAGGTACGCTCTGAGGGCATCCGCCTGGCGGAAAAATGTGGACAGCTGAAACTGCGGATTGGATCGAACTGGAATGAAGCTTCAAAGTGTTTATCATGTGTTTTTCAATATCGATAGGTCAGAACTATGATAAGTTTTGAAGAAATTACAGTTAGTTATCCTTTCGTCTCTCGTGAATTCTTGAGGTGAACACGAGCCAGCATACTTGTGGCACATACAGTATTGGTGACAAGCACTACGCCACGCAATCTATTCCACCTGAATTCGCCTGAGTTCGTTTGAGATAGTCAACTTTCACATCAAAAGAGCCTTTTTTCTCAGAAGATATTGCCGCGAATTCCGGCATATGAATATCATACGTATAGATAAATGTTCATTAATGTATAGTGCAGGATGATAATATTTGATATTATATGTGTATAATATATATATATATATATGTTATGATATTATATAATATGATATCACATGTGTGGCTTACACAATTGCATCTTGCAGCTATCAAAGCTACTTCTTCCCTGGACCATAACGGACCAACGGACGCACCTTGTGAGCGTAGCTTGCGGCCTTCTCCTGGGATCCCAATTGCCGCAGTCTTATCCCAAACATCACATGACCCTTGAAACATCTTGAAACCCTGGAAATATTTATGGAATCTTATGGCATCTTATGGAATCTTATGACATCTTATGGCATCTTATGGCATCTATGGTTCAAATCTATGATATGTACACTGTACACAGTTCGTTCATGTTCTCTTTGTTGATCTTTGTTCCATATATCTTCAAAGAGCTCTTGAAGACGCAGTGTGTATATACCATATCGATCCATATCGTATGATACCGTCTACCTGCAGAACGGAATGAAACATCATGCTAAGCCCACAGTGCAACGGATGCAACGGATGCAACGCGGTCCTCTGTGACTGCACCAGTATCTGCTTCTGGCCAGGACGCGCGGCTTTGTGGGACAATCCATTGGAGGAAAAGATGGAAAAGGAGGAAACCATCGGAAATCATGGCTTCGTGGTTTCGTGTTTCAAGTTCGTGCGGCAGCTCCACCCCAGCAGGAAAGGCAAAAGCAATCTCATCCAGTCATCAATGCAACACTGACTCATTGTCAGGTTGCAAGTGAGTCTGTGCCTTTTTCGTTTGCAGGTGTTGTTGAATTAATAAAGCTCATGCATGGTGGATAGATTGTAGGGGTAGTCAGAGGAGAAGGTGCCAACATATGCAAACTCACGGTTAACAACCTCCAACTTTGCAAGACAAAGACCCAGGCTTTACCTTCTCCTGTTTTCAAAGGATCCTTCCAAGGCAGGGAAAACTGCCTCGCTCTTTAACTGGTTGGGTCACATCATCCTAGATACATCCAGATACACGATTCCGTGCACCACACACACACACACATCGACAAGTGGCCAAAGCTTTCAGTAGCCGTACATGGCTGGTGATCGATCATCGCCAGGCAACCCCCCAAACCACTGCTATCCAGGCATCCGGGCGAGAAGCAACCTACACACCGCAAGCAATTCGGTATTCAAAAGGAGGGTATAAGGAAGGTACGTTCAACCCTAATCAACGATCAGCCAAGGGTGAAATCAAAGAATACACAAACGACCTTGACCCACACGGCCCACACGAGACAAATTCTTCAAGAACCACAAGGACCCATCGAATCCCAGCGCCTCTATGGACTTGCTATTCCCTCAGGGATGGGCCAGTGCTGACGTCTACGGCATTGCTAAGATCAATCAATGATCAAAGATCAATCACGTCAATGTGCTAATCAAGCTGCCAGTTCTCGAATGTGAAATTCAGTCGTCACACTTCGCTTGAGATTGGAGAATATTGATGAATATTGGTTTCCATTCGTTCAACATTGGTTCCATTGTGTTTCTCCATGTTGCTCCAGGATCTCCACGTTGCTCCACATTTTAAAATGCCGACCCTGCCCCGGAACTGGGCTCCCTGGCCAATTTTGAGGTTTGCCACACTGGTCCTGCAAGCACTGCACAGTCCGCATGGATCCGCATGGGAAATACGTGTCACGTACACGCGGAAAATCGATGCGGAAAATCGATGTTATATAGTTCTGATATGTTCTGATCATCCGACCACAAAAGGGCAACTTGAAAGTCTGGCTTGTCACTTCCTATCATATCTATGTGATTCTATACATACTAATACAATGAATACACATTAAATCACATTAATACCTTTCATAAATCTATCATCGATTCCGCAGTGTCTGTTACAGCTCAAGTGCCTCAGCTCGCTGGGCGGCTTCTCATCGCCAGCCTGGCACACACAGCACACACGCCAATGCTGTAGCTCGGTCACTCAATGTTGCGTGTTGGACATGTTGGACAACATGTTGGACAACATGTTGGATAGAGTTACTGATGAGTTACTGATAGCATGTCCGATCTACTGGAATCTACCGTGCACGACACCTCTGAGTTATACCTCGCTCTGATCCTATCGGATCATTTTGTTTTGGATCGCAGGCTACAGCTGCTACAGCTACGTGTGGGAGATCTCGGAGATCAAACAGAAACTGCAAACAGAAACTGCAAACCATGCAGTTCATTCACATAGCCAATTCAAAGTGCTCAAAGCCGCACAGCAACATGATGCATCCAGCAACATGCATGATCCTTATGATCCTTGTGATTCTGATCCTTGTGGTTCTCGGGTAACAGGAAGACTTCAGACTTTCAAGAGCAAATTCCTTGCATTTCCAGAACCTTTCCACCATGGGACCAAGCTCTAGATCAGTCCATATCAGTCCGAATCAGAAGTGAAGTTGCGCCTCTGAGCCAGAGTAGTCTTCAAACTCTTCCTCGTATTCCTGCATGTTCATGATTTTCATCATTTTCACATCCTAGACTTGTATCTTGAAGTTTCAGGGCTTGCCGGCATGCTTTAACTCCTGTTGCATCACCTGACTTAGCATTCTGCGGGCCATGCAAAGAGTCACAAATGGCACTTGAGACCTCTTGCACTCTCAGGTGTATATTGGTTGGATGATCTGTATATAAAGATCAGTAAAACTGGTTGCAAGATGTTGGCAAGTTCCAGCCTCCTCTTTCTCAGGTGAAGCCTTTGCAGCTCAGTGCAACTTTGGAAACTAAATGCTACTAAAAAATGCCACCTAGTTTGAATATGCCAAAGCCTGTCCCAATCCATCTCCCCTCTATCGTACTTTGGCCTAATATCGAAGATTATGACCATGAAACCAAAATCTGGCTGTGCAAATGGTACACGTGTCCAATCGTAGTCAAGGTCAGACTATTCAGAGACGATAATTCAAAGCCAAGACACTCAAGGATGATGGTCTGTGCATGTTTCGACTACGGCGGTAATGTTTGCCGTCCAAGTAGCAGTTGTCGGTCTTCCAGGCAAGCTTGCCGTGGCGACTCCCACATCTGAGCGGGAAGATTTTGACTGGGTGGCACGTAGAGAGGGTCATAGTTGCAAATCCATCTGGAGGTCTAATTTTGGTTTCTGGTGCGTGAAATGTATAGACCATTGTGGCTAAGGGCATTTCCCCTGTACAGGCATTGCAACAGCCCCAGCACCAACGTCATGCATGAGGTTGGAAATCTCGCCTGCATGGCCATCGCAAAACAAATGGTACTGCCGACATCTGCCAACTACATCCAACTACATGGTCTCTCGGCGCCTGGTTCACGAAACCCTGACGATGCCTCGGGCTATACTCTGCGGACAGCGGCACGGATTCCGTATTTCATCGTAATTCCGTATCTCAACTGTGTTCATGCCGGTTGAGTCATCGAGTCATCTGGTGAATTCCCTTGTGCCATGATTGCCATGATTGCCATGAGCAAGGCTGCTCTCCGAGTCCAACAAATTTATCCTCGGCGCCTTTGTACATCTTTGCGCTCTACATGCTATACATCCATCCATCGCAACCCGCTGCACAATCCCAACAGCAAAGTCTGACGTCACTGCATTTCACTGACATTTCACAAACATATTTCACTGTGTTAGTCGAGAATCTCTCAAGTGCAGTCCAGTGGCGCCACTGGGGCTTGGTGCCTGCACCGTGAATGGGCCAGGAACTTGTCACGGAGGTTCCACATCGGAGTGAAATGAGTGAATCTTTCTATAAACTGGGCAAAAGGGGACTGCACATTGCTACTTCTAGCGTGGTTGTCCCCGCTTGAACAATAGAATGGCGGTGCCGAGAAGACACAACTGCTTTGGTGGAATTCTGGCATACCCAAATCACATCTGTGGGCTGTAGCCTGGAGGCAGACCTGTGGGCTGCCAGACTTTTGGCAGACTTTGGAGCATCCAAAATCCAAATCTCAACACTGCTGATTCATCTTGTCACCCATGTTGTCATCTGTATTTGTGCATGAAGTCAATGAGAAGTCGATGAGAAGTCAATGAGAAGTCAATGAGAAGTCAATGAGAAGTCAATGAGAAGTCAATGAGAAGTCAATGAGAAGTCAATGAGAAGTCAATTGTCTTTGCTAGTCATCCTGCTAGTCATTTCCCGTCAAATCCAACGAGCCACCAATGGCCTGCTTCTCTCGCATCACCGTCTCCGCGGCAGCCTTGCAGCAAAAATCACAGTGTCCGGGATGTGAACTCCCGAAAGTATCCGAAAGTGTCATCTGAATCCGGCGCACTCACCGCACTTGAACTGAAGCTTGCATCCTTTGAAGGTGAGTGTTGTGAGCATTTTGCTTGGAAAAAGCGAAATTGTCACCTTGCGCTATCAACTCATAACTTCTGGGATCACGTGTCAGTTGTGCTCCACAGACACCCCAATTGGCCCATCCAGAACACCGATCCAAAGGGGAGTCATTCTGGAGTACATTCACCCTGGCCAATTGGCCCAAAAAAGGTGACCATTCACCCTAATTAAGGTGATAGTTAATTACATATGCGGTTGATAGTCTAGGAAATTGTCATCTATATAGAATATGGTATAGCAAGGTAACAGCTAAGGTTATTTGTAGTTTCGGTATTCACAACATTCAAGGTGATGGTTTCTGGTAACAAGCGTATGAACTACACCCGAAGTCATCATGCATTGAAACAATGAAACAAACTGAAAGCAGCCCTCCAATCGCCAAAAAAAACATACCTAATCTCAGATCCTCTGCGGAAAAAACAAGTCAAATGAAACAAACTTTAGCTGGATACAGTATGATACAGTACTGTATTCCTCGGCTGCATCGCCCTACTCTGAAGTAAGCCATGATAGAAAATGTTCATTTGCAGATTTGCATTCTTTAGATCCCTCACATTTTGAAGGGTTATGAAGGGATGCAAAACGTTAAACATCAAAGAACTCATAACACTGTGGCGAAACAGCACAGCGGCCGCCTTGGCAAATTCAGAAAGGTCGAGGCCCAAATGGTAGGCCTTGTTGGCCTTTTCCATGGTCTCCTGGGAAAAGCATCCAAAGAAAACCAAAGCCCTTTCTATTTCCTTTCTATTTCTCTATTTCAGTACCTTATCGCCTTATCGCGGTAAAATGTGCGGAGGCTAGAAGACTTTGAATCACATATTCTGTGTCCAGGGATTTCCGATTTCCGTTTACATCAACCAGTCGTGGCCAAAAAAAACCAGCCAGCAATGTGCTTCCGCCTGGAGAAATCCATAGCACAGGATCTTGTTGACCACCGGTCGCATATGGGCATCCTGCAGGTTGTAGCAACTCCCCATGTGCCAGACCAGAGGTGTTCGTCACTGTTCGTCCAAACCAGAATTCCGAATTCTGTGTTGCAGGGCTGAGCATGCTACAAGTGTTGCCTGCCCTTCAATGAAAATCATGAAACAACTCCTAGTGTATAGAAGGGTTCGTGCATCTTGCTTTGAATTCTGGTTTCTCACTTCAAACTGGCGATTCCGAATAACATCATACCTTTTTGGCAACACGACCCAGGCCGTTGGCCCTTGCGAGATGTCCAACTCCGAGTCCGACCGGTACACAAAGGACAAAAGGCCAATTCATCATAATTCATCATAATTTATCATAAATTATCATAATTTATCAACTTCAAGCATCTTAAAGTTTGTCTCAAAAGCACTGTTACAGCACCTTAAAGATACTCAATGTCCATCATTTACCATGTAGAGCCCGACGACTCGGGCCTTGCACAACATTGCCTTGATCAACGACAGGAGCTCAGGCGAGTAGGAGGAGTCCAGAGGAGGATACTGATCCTGTCACTGTTTTACCGTGTAGCTGGTTCAGTCCTGAGACTTTTGAAGGTCTTGAGGTGGCTTAATTGTAAAAAATGAAGTTTCAACGGCCACTGTTTCATTCAAAAGCGGCAGTTATTCAACGTGTCTCTGAAACGAGGCAGCAAGCATTCGACTACAGCTTGTGTTTCGTTCAGATTGTCGAGTCAAAACGGGTTTTGCACTGCACACCCACACAGAATCTGCCTTCAGGATTTTGCTGGCCAAGAGGACCAACGAATCCGCATCAAAAGGATGTTTGAGTGTGCTCATCTGCAGGGCAAATCAGAGCAAATCCAAATTTCAGCAAAAGAAAGACAAACCTGATGTAGGTGACAGTTCTTGACATTCAATGAGCTGAGCTGGAAGGGCGTAGAGGGGCTCTCTCTGTCTCTCTGTCTCTCTCTCTCTCTCTCTGATCTTATCGTGTCACACCAATGAGAACAATGAAACGTAAGCCAGCAGAAGCAAGCAGAAGCAAACTTACAAAATGCATGAAACATGCAGCGTTGTTGAACAATGCATCTGGCATCATTTGACCCATGCCGAGATCAGAGCTTCTCAGACTCTATTTGTCTGCTGGCCTCATAGAGGACGACACCTAAACTCCAAACATCACTGGTGAAGTTGTAGGGGCGATCCTGGGACGGAGCAAGAAGCGCTCCGTAGAGGGAGTAACAGCAAAAATGATAGCCAAATTCGATGAATAGATGGAAATAATTTGGAATAAATGGAAATAATTTCAAAGAAATCTGGCCTCTCTTTCCATCTCTTTCCTGTCTTAGCTGCAGCATGCCTTCAGCCCAGGCAGCCCAGGTCCTTAATGATCTCTGGGCTGAGGTAGTAGGGAGTTCCGACCTCGTCGTCTCAGGTGTTGAATTCTCCAATGTGTGTGTCTGTGTGCTAGTGGCTTACTGGGGCTTACTCATGGCTGACCAGTGGCTACCAGTCCCAAAGAATATCGATTGTTGGTGGCAGTCACGCAACTCAGTGCAGAGCCATGGTTCGAGCATAGTCCTCCAAGCCACATTACTCCAAGCTGACAAGTTGAATTATTTGAATTGCTTTGCTGCTTCGCGTGGACAGGTCTCGGCTTGGATATATAAGATATCGCCAAAAGAAAAGTGCGCTGCGCAGAGCATTCGTTCGAAACAAATGCTCACCAGCATACTTCGACGAGCCTGAGTATCTGGCTGATCTTCAACCATGATTGAAAGGTTTCCCATGCTTGTTAGATTTGTTAGTAATGCAGGAGCTTCAGCATTCTAAATCCTCCAGCAGTCCTTCGTGAACTCCAAGACCCTCGCGATGCCAAAGTCGCCCAATTTCACACAACCTCAGCTGCCACAGCGAAAATGTCTGGGGCAAACCACCGACAAACAAACAAATGACTCAAATGACTCAAACGAAACAACTCATGAACTCCGCTTTTTTAAAGCGTGGAGACCCGGTGGCCACAGTCGGTGACAGAAACCTGACAGCCTTCCAGTGTCCAGGCAAGCCAAACTCTTCCCCCTCCAAGCTCCCGATGATCCTCTTTCCTCCAGGCTTCCCAGCCGTTGGACATCAGGAAAATATTTTGAGTCTTCAAATCTCGATGAAGCACCTGGAGTTGGGAGGCACATTGGAATCCCACATGGAGGCACCATGACTGTAAGAACTGGTACCCGGCACAGTATGAGAGAAAGGATTCTTCAACTCCTAACCTGGAAAAAATATGTAGGTGCAAACAGGACTAATGATGAAGATCTATGAAGCTGGATTTCATGAGGAGGTGTGATTCGACTGCCAAGCATCCTTTCAGCAAATGTGAAGATGTGGGCGCTTTTGAGGCATAGAACGAGAGCTATTACATCTTAGTGAAATGGTAGCATCATTTCCCGTTGTACATGTCTATTTCATCCCACCCAAGTAAGAAGTCCACCTTGGACATTTCTGAGATTACGCTTCAAATCGAATTGGACACTGGCAAAAAGGGCTACGCAGGCTGCCCTCATGTGAACCTTCCGGTCATGCACGTGCTTCAGCGCAAAGCACGTCTGCACAAACCACTCCAAGATCTGAGCCTGGCAAGGCACATGAAGCACCAATGCAACAACAACTCAAAGATCTATCAAGATCTCCTGGTTCGCGAGTGGTTCGCACTATTCGAATTCTTTGCAACCAGCTAGTGTCTGGCTGGACCATCGGAATCCAATACAACCAGGTTGAACTCAATCACTGGCAGCACTGGCATGTCATGACAACAGGTGACCCACATGGTGACCCACATGGTGACCCTTGTCCCATCGGTCAAGTTTTTGGAGCAGATCTGATTCAAATCATCTTCCGATCCCTCCCCTCCTCGTCAAGCAGCTGTCCCTGCCGGTAGACGTGCGCTTGGAGATGAGGTAGGGTTGTCACAAAACCACAGAGGCAAACACTGGGGAGCAAACACACACACACACACATAATCTAAAGTTATAGTTGTTTTGAGCATCATGTTCTTTCTTGCATCGTCTTCTATCCTGTGCCTCTCTGCTTTTGATCTTCATGTGAACATCTCCACCATCAGCATAGTCCATGACCTTTCTCATGCAGCTTGCCAAGTCAGCAATCAAGAAACTTGCAGCAAGGCCTGCAAATGTTACATACCGGATACTGGAGCTAACCAAAGTTGAACAATAACATGCAAGATCTCATGAGTCCACAATCAGAAGTCCTGATGAAAATGACATATAGTAAGTAACCAGCAGATAGAAAATTCAGGATTGCCAGGTCAACAAATAGAATAGGACAAAAACCAGAGAGATAGAATATTATTCTTACCCAATAGGTTGAAATGAACAATTTCCGATCATTCCTGCAACTAAATCAAGTTAAAATGAACAATTTCAATGATTATGTGTACCATTTCCTGCAACTAATTCAGGTTAAAAGGAACAATTTCAATTATTATGTGTGTGATTTACTGCAAC
>Ga0126342_10013784_pt1 | contig 14292 bp, 9 predicted proteins | sample Cyp1metagenome_FD_92528 | JGI IMG/M metagenome (GOLD analysis project Ga0126342, IMG submission 92528) | Coral microbial communities from Lord Howe Island, Old Settlement Bay, Australia - Cyphastrea 1 metagenome | ecosystem: Host-associated > Invertebrates > Cnidaria > Coral ...
ACTCAGTCAGCTCGAAGGTAGCTGAAAGCACTAAAATGGCTGCAGCACATATACAAACATATATGCTACATGTGACATAGTCTACACTGTACACATATCTGATCAGATTCAGCCTGCGGCCATCAAAAATATATATATAATATATATTATAGAATAAATATATATATATAATCATATATAATCAAGTTTATGAAAGTATATCAAGTATTATCAAATCACACTCGCCATGTCGACCCTGAGGTCGACACCAACGAGTCACGTGGCCAAACAGGAGTGGCGGAACCAACCTTAGCCAAAGAGCCAGTGGTTTCTGCGGCATGCGGCTCAGCGAAAGGATCCGCACTTGAAGGTTTTTTTGAATGGTCTGCAAAAGCAGGAGGATGCGCCCCCAAAAAAAGACCAATCTCATCCAATCTTCCTGAAGACTGTCGCGCCAGGCTGCATCAGCTTTTTCTACAAGAAGTGGCGGGACAGAACTATCCAGATCAACCAGCGGCACAAAAACGGTCGTATCTGTGGCTTACAAAACCCTGAATCTCTACAGTAGGAAGCCAGGGCCCTACAATCTGTCCTTGTGTTGAAGGCATGAGTCACAGCCTTGTTGGGACCTCGTAGCCCTTGAACTTAGACATTGAATTTCTGATGATTCTGGTGGATTGTATACACTTTTTGTGGCCCTCACATGTCCCAAGATAAATCTCTGGAACATCCTGGTGCGGCAACTCAACTTGCCAACACGCAAAAAACCTGGCTTCCTTGACTCCAGAAATGGCTTGCACGTTTGGCAGGGAAGGGAATCATCGGTTTTTCAAGGATCCCCAACCGGGGCAATGCTGCCATATGGTGCCCGTTTCTTCTCAAGAAATGGCTCATGTTCAAAAAGGCTTGCAGCAAGATATCTGGCACTGGACAGGCATCCCCCAAGAGATCCGCTGCTAAATCAGCTAAGTACAGTGAAATGGGGCAGGTTTAATCACTCATCGGCTTGATAGTCGAACCTTTCGAGATACTGCCCCAGCCAATGAGCCGCCAGTGCTTGTCGATCCTGCGCCAAGACAGCAAGGAAAAGGGAGAAAATCAGCCTACTTACTACATGGATGTGGCCAGCACCGAGAGCTTCAATGGATATTTCACCCACAGAAACATCATCATCGACCAAGATGTAACCCCATTTGCGTGGCTGATGCAAACGCACTAACAGAAACCATCGCGGCAAACGGGGTCCGTCGGCTCAGCGCAACCTTGTCGCCATCCTGCGTGCAGACCTTGGGCCATCGCATCACATCATCCAGCGATGCCACAAATGTCATGGGCATGGGAAGTATGCGTGGCTGCTGGTGGCAAGCCCTTGATAGACTCTTCTTAGTGGTAAGATCATTATCAAATAATATTGACCGCCATTATCATTATTGTCACTATCACTATCATTTTGTGATGATCTATTATTACTATCAGTGTGATTCATGATGATTGTTTACGATTGTTAGCCCGGGGTAAAAGAAACTAGATCTAGAAAATGAAAATGGTAATCATTAATACCCCGGGGTATAAATGATTCAATATTACCCCGGGATAACTGGATCATCTAGATCATTAAACTAGATTAATGATGATTACCTATGAAAAATCGTGGCCTTCCGAGGCGTCCAAAGGACTGGGTTGGTCAAGGTGATCTTGGCGTAGTCTGTGTCCTCCTTGATGCCCAGTACCTACAGCTCGGCTCAAGTTTCGGAAGGAGAAAAGGCTAACATTGGTTAACCATGTTGGTATGGATGTTGTTTTAACATCATAGTCATATGTTTGACAATGCTACGTATAGTTCACCAACTATCGTTGTGTACACTTAGTGTTGGATAGTATAGTCATCCCGTTAGCTATTTATAGTTAAAACATTTTTATTAGTTACATAATTATAGCCAGCATGACTATGTCGTCATCCCAAACAAAAATAAAGAAGTGATTCAATGGATAAATGATTCATTGGTTAACTGTATGGTTAGTTTTGGTAAATTACTGGGATTTGAAGGGAATTGTAGGCGATATAATGGGGAGATAATGGATCCTGGATAAGTATGGATGGATTAGTCTGGATGCTGGATACCCTTTGGTAATCTATATAATGTAATCTAACACTTTGCTATGAAACAGTGCCCATTAAAATGGCTGATCTACCCATTACAAATGGTGATTATCTATAGCTATGTTAAATTGCCAGAGGGTACAGTAGTCATCACGGAAAAATAGGAAGGTGATGCATCCAATTTTAGGATTGGATCTTAATTTTCTACCTTTCTGGGGGGCGTGCTGCAAATCTGTACAGTAGAAACATCCAGAAGCCCGTCAACAACGGACACACATGTTCAAGCAGCATCCAATCAAAATTTCTCCCCGCTCACATATATATCTCCCACTAATATCCCAATTCACTCAGATCATGTGAATAGTGGTGAAAAAATGCTCCAGTAAACTAACAATACTAACATCGCTCTGGAAACTGGACCAGTTATAGATGATTTACCTATAGACAGAGCGATTTTCCATAGCCTATAAACTAATACCCTCTGGTAAACTAACATAACTATAGAAAATCACCATTTTCAATGGGAAAATCCACTATAAATGGTGATTTTCCATAGCTATGTTAGTTTCCTGGAGGCTATGCTCGTCGAATTTCTCTACGGTCACTGGCGAGGCAAGGCACTCTGCCACCTGCAGCTGTGGATCCAATGTTGACCTTGGTGCAGGTGGAAGTCATCTCCAAAATATCAACTGGAGATCATGATCCCAGGAATCCCAGGTATTGTTGGACATAAATGAGAAGATGATAGAAGATGTTGATATATGTTTTGCGAAACGGAATGATGTTGGAAATTTTGCAGCCAGAATTTAAAAAAAAAATGTGACTGACTCTTCCTGGGTGACTTGGAAATGACATGGGAAGAACATGCCGCATGCAACGTGGTTCTTTCTGATTCTTCCCACATTTATCGTATGGCAAGGGTAGAACCCTTGCAGTTCAGCTCCCAAAACTTGGCCAAATGGACCATGAAAGCTTGGACCGAGCGAGCCAAGCAGCCATGAGGATCTCGCCTTTCTTCAACTTTGCCACCTTCCCTGCCTTTCCGTCGCCTTCCGTTTTCACACCCAAGAGCCGCCGGAGCAGGTAGAACTTGACCTGTCACATTTCACATCCACTTGTGATGACTCGCAGAGTCCACCCAGAATGAAGACATATGAAGACTATGTTTGACTTTGGCACATTCATATCGCCATTATATCCATTATATATATAGAGAGAGATGCATTCCCGTATTTGTTATCATATTGTTGGTTATAGACATAGATGTTAAAAGTTCAATTGTCAACCTACATTTCACACAGCACCCTAGATCCGAATCGCTTGCCCGGCGCCTCAATCTCTGTGTAAATACCTGGGTCGAGTCAACTGCCGCAACAGCACTGACGGGTGCAACTATCACAATGCAATAAAGCTTCAGAAAGTCTTTATATATATATATATGTATAATATACACACACACACGTGAAAATTACGCAGGCTACCCTATCTCATAATCCACATACTGGAAATCCAGTTCTCAACCAACCACTCACGTGAGGGTTACCCTCTGCTGCCATGCTGCTTGGGAGTTTGCCTGGATGACCCAGCACCTGCCCGACCAGCTTGTCTGCACCTCACTGCAACGCACTTCAGGTTGCATACCGCTAGATTCGCATAGAAAACGGATATTTATATATATTATTAATATATACTTATATATATATATTTATTTATATTTACAGTAGGACATAGTAGGACACAAGAAGAGACAAGAGAAAAGAATTATACGTCCTATAGTTCAGTAATGTTCATTCTACTTCTATGTGAAGTTATATTGGATGCTAAATGATTTGCATGATGTCAGCGTGCCGCCGGAGGACGTGTGAGCTTGGGGTCGATCTTGGTGCCGACGCCAATGAGACCACCCGGCACGGCAAACTGCAGGGCATTCTTCTCAGCCAAGAGCGACATGATGCCTGAGCTGGGATCCTTTAAGAGCCGGGAAGCGCTTCATTATTTGGGTGTATGGATGGATTTGGGTTATTTTGGATTGATTGTGATCTATTTGATGTATCTACGACAAATAATGGCAGGTGATGGCAGATGATGGCAGATGAGCAGATGACGGCAGATGATGGTAGATGATCGCAGATGATGGTGGGATACCTCCATTGACCAACCATTTGCATGCATCATCATCCATGGGCGTCAGATTCAGCTGGCAAGATGGTTCCACAGCTTGGCATCCAGCGGGCTCACTGGAAGGGAGGCCATATCCCAACGTGTAGGGCTAATTACAGTGTAATTACGTACCATAGCAGGTGATTGCAAAAATGTCATGTGATAATCTATGAGTCCTGCACTGTGCACTGCACATGTCCTTTCCACCACTACAGTACCAGCACTAGCTTCGCCACTCTGATCACGGAGCCGTGTTGCGACTGCGAATCGGACGGCACTGCACATTGTCCGACGCATCCTTGCTGACGATGCCAGGTCTAATCTCCTGCAAGGACACTGGACACTGGACTTGCTGGGATCATGGGGCTGGACCACCGACCCACCAAAAAGAAAAGAAGTATTTGCCAATATTTGCCCAGGGGCAATTTCGTCACCCATCTTCAGGACCTCAGTCATGAACTCATCAAGTTCAGACTGCTCGCCTTCCAGCTCTTGTGAAACCTGTTAGAGAGATCTTATGTATCTTTTGTTGATATCGATTCGTCGACTCACACGGAAAATCCTATGCCATCACACCAATCCCATGCCATCCCAGTCACTCCCTTCAGAATAGAACCACCTGCCACCCCGCCCTTCAGATCCGCCACTTCTTCTCCCGGCCTTGGTGTGAAAAGGCCGCATCTTTTCAGTATTTTTATAGAGAAACTGATTCTTAAAATGATGGTATAGCAACCTCCAAAAAATAGTTATCTATCCCTATTCTAGCTTATTTCACCTATCTATCTCTTTGGGTAATTATAAACCTTTGGGGGTTGGTTTAAGGTAATCTATCTTGTGATGGCGGCCTGCGAAAGATTACAGATGAGTACAGCTCAGCCTCTCTGTCTGAGCCTCGCGCTTGTTGACATCGAAAGATCGAATGATGATCATCACTGGACTCGATGTGAAGTCTCGTGGCGGGATCGGCACTTGCGTGCAGAGGTACTCACCTGCGAACGTTGACCCAACTCCGTAACTGGCCGTTGCAAATGGAAAAATGGATGGCCAGATCTTGGGAGAACTCCATTGAAGGCATCATATTTGTTCCACCCTTCTACCATTATCTACCATTCAGATCCATTCGGACCATTCACATCTTCTCCTCATCATCGTCACCACCACCACCACCATCCTTTGTCTAACTCGGACAAGCGGCAAATCACGTCCAAGTTGTACTTCAACACTGCACCTTGGAAAACTAGAGACTGAACATGGCTGCAAAAGCATCAACATTGTTTGCTAGCCTACCTTGACTCGGTTCTCACTTGCCTGCCCTTTCATGAAAGCCCTTGTGCAAACAATTTGCGACAAATGATCTCTTTGCTTGTTCAGTGGGAAGAAATGGCGGGGGAGCAAGCACATGGAGCTAGACAGCTAGACAAAAACATGTCACAAGAAAAGTTCATTGCAATATGCTTACTGGCTTTCAAAGGAGGTGAAGAAGGTGCAGGAGAGTCGCTGATTGGAATGATCGGTGAGCTGTCCTTAGACCCGCGGTTCTGCTGCAGCAATTATCATCAGTGGAATTCAACCAACCCCCACCCCCAATCCAAACAGAAAAAGTACAGTAGATAAACTCCACATTTATTGGGGAGGTCACCAACCTGGGGCCCTGGGGTTGGTTCTTTCCCAGCCAGTGGGGTGGGTTTTCTGCCCAGAGGCTGCTGCGGTGCCAGCCACGAACTTCTTAATCTCTTCATATCGCGACTGCGCCTCCTGTTGCTTGATCAATTCCACCTCCGAGTGATGTGGCGCCCAAGGGTGGGAACACCACAAGAAGATCAAGAGAGAGTGATGTGGTGGGTCTAACAATAAACCATATCCCATTTCAATCATCTTAATAGCAGAAATGGGTAGGAATGTGTCGCAGAACCATCCTCCAACAGGGGGCAATGGAGGGTTGCTATTGGGGTTTTACTGTTGTGTCTACCACATCCATGTACACATCGCTGCTCACCTTGTTCTGGAGGATGATGATGTGCTTCAAGCGCATGATCTCCTGGCAACCCACCAAGTTCCCAAAAAAATCCGCGCGAACGGCGGCAGAGCTTCCCAACCGATTGAAGCCAAGGCGCTACCGCGGCCAAATGCTCGGAGGTCTGGGGCTGTGGGCAGGTTTCGTTGCCTGCAAACGTGTGGCAGGAATCAAGAGTTGGCCGCCTTGACCATCCGAATTGCCTTTATAGTAATTCAATTTCCGGCATCTCTGTTCTAGTCTCTTGGTATTTGGAGGTGTCCTAAAATGTTATTGGGGGCACCATGGGCATCATCCACTTTAATCGGAGGTGTTCATTATAAACCATCCAGCTATTGGGGTAATTACCCTCTGGTACACTAACATAACTATGGAAAATCACCATTTTTAATGGGAAAATCCACTATAAATGGCCATTTTCAATAGCTATGTTAAGTTACCAGAGGGTACCCCCATTCATGGAAAACCCCATTTGGATGATTCTCGGTAGCGTCGGCCTGCGATCACAAGCAAGGCAGCATCCATCACAGCAGCGCCATTCAACATGGTCGCCATGAGAATATCCTGAGCCAAGTGGGTCAACCAGCTTGAAATCAGAATACTCTCCGGAAAAAAAAAAACGCACACAAATATATGTATTTTGTCCCCATACATGTACAGTGCATATATATATATACAGTATGTGTGTGTGCACATGATTGTATGTATATGGTATGCTTCACAGTATGTATTTATATTTTTATCTTTGCACACTTTAAATGTTAGAATCAAAATTAGCCATATCCACCTGCTGCGACTCCGAGTACTCCGAGTGGCGTGTCCAGGACAGTCCACGAAGGACACGTGGCGAACCAAACTGCGACCAGATATGTGGAGGATTCAATGACCAGATATGTGGGATATCGTTAATACGAGTAACCAATAACTGTGGCGTTTGACGATGGGGATATTTGATGGGGATGCAACCAAGAATAACCAGCAACAATAAGGATTTAATGGAGATGGGATACAATACAATGGGGATATGGGTGCCCAGAAATGGGGTCTCTCTCCAATTTCTGGTCATTTTGAATATTCGGACACAATGATCAATCGTGGAATTTTGGGGTGCCCTATTTTCAAACAGCGCATTCTGGTGTGGTTCTTGGTCTCAACAACAGAATAGTAGCACAGGACACACACACACACATACGGATATATTATACATTCATATATACATTCTAAACACAAAGATATATATATATAGGGATAATAATGGTGGCGTCAATGTCAATTGAGGTTGATGATATATACCATAGAGGGATGTGAAGGCAATGAGCATTTGGTCTGTCCCATTCTTAGAAGTTCTTGGGGGTCATTCTGCGTGGCGTCTGGGACCCATGTGCCATGACATGTTTTGAATATGTTCAACGACATGAGAAGCCACACCTGTAGTCACTACTGTCGTTTTCAACGACGTCTGGTGCACTGCTTTCGCGGGAAGTGTAGGGATGTTCATCCTGAGTTGTTCACTGTTCACCGAATCAGCGGAGCTGGAAATTTCTGTGAGCAAAAAACAAACGCCAAAACACCAGGAAATGCCAAGGGCACGACATCTTCTTCGGGTTCCTTCTTCTTGTAGATCTTGGCATTGGCATAACCCAACTTGATGGTGATGTTACCTGAGACCCACCGCGCCAAAATGCCAAGGCGATCCCTTGAAGACAGCATCAAGGCGCCAGTCCAATTGCGATTGAGCCACGCTCTTTCTCTGCCTTGAACTTGACAGTCATGATGCCAGAAAGGCCTTTCACTACCTCATTCTGCTGTCAAGAGCAGATTTTTCATGAGATTCTATCGCATTAACTACCCCACAATGTGCGAGCCTCATCTTAGGCCAAACATGCACACTACCAAGCTGCTCCAAACCACATTCCGAAAAAATGCCTCTAGGACACCCGGAAAGCCAAATCTCTTGCCAAGCAGCTGTGGACTTTCCGTGGGCCACGTGGCCAATGGTGCCCACCTGTCAGAATATGGACAGCATCGGTGGAGCCGTAATCGTTCGGCGTGCGGAGAGAACAAACCATATGCAAGAGCGTTGACGTTGTCAATTGGTGGTGGGGGTGGTGGGGATGGTGGGGGTGGTGGGGGTGGTTGGGGTGGCGGCGGCGGCGCTTATCATTATTATTATCACTATCATTATGACCTGATGACCTGATGATCTGATGAGATGTGACTAAATGTGATGGAATGTGACGGAATGCGAAATGGTTGAAATGCGATGAACCCCAAAGGCTTGGCCCCAAGGCAACAAGTTGGAAGACCAACCCAGCCCATCACTCGTCAACAAATGCCAAAGACACATTCATCGTTGCTTGTCTGCTAATGACTTCCGGAGTCAGAGGAGTCAATTTGGCCACCTCAGTCTCGCAACCTATGTGCAATCGTGGGCCAACAGCAAATGCGGCACACCATGCCACTGCTACCCATCTGAATGATTCTGAATGTAAATGTGAGTCCTGGTGTGGGCATGCCTAGCTTCGAAAGGGCTGCACAGCAACTAACCCAACACGAGCGCTTTCCAAAAGCCATGGCAACTCCCAAGACAGTTATATATATATATTAAAACTGATATCACTGATATCTATAGATTCTCAAAGGTCGCAGGAATTCTATCCACTCAACCCATTCTGGCTCCAACCCGTTTTTTTTTTGCCAAGATACGTCCAGAGTAGACAAGTCCTGGACGGCCAAGCCATCTTCAGGATCGATTTTGAGATCCGACATGCTGGGCTCCTGTCTTTTTTGAAAGGTCCCAGCCGAGTCAAAAGATGGGAATGGGTCAAAATGGAATAATAATGCGGACACCTCAATCATAAACAGTCCCATTAGCCATCTATTATTAGGGGGTACACCCATGATAAATCTCTATTGGTGATGATCTGTGGCACTGGGTTTACCTCATTACCCAAATTTGGTCAAGAGTGAGAAGATGTAGAAGGTGAACATCTCAGCATCATCTCCAATACATTGCTTCAGGCTAGTCAACACCAAGCCCTCTCAGCATGTGGGCGGGCTGTTCTTTCGCAAGCTGTGGCATGACTACGCATGACTACCATCCCCACAAGCCATTCTTCAACCAAGGTTCCACTTGAGTGCTTCTCCCGGAACAACTCCGTCCGCCTACCCTTGATCCAAAAAGTAGGTGTTGAACTGCGCTGGCCCGGCGTCTGTCAACGCTTTCCTAAATGAACAACCTCAACTGGCCCTGTTGTCGGACGATCTTCATAGTTAAGTCACGTCGGCTAAGTGACATGAATGTGGTACCCAATGCCATAAACCCACCACTTGGGAATGGTTGAAATCCCGCCCATTTGTGGTTATCCTGGGGACGGTTTATGTCATTGGGCCACATGTGCCAAAATCCAAACCATCTGCCACTCGGGTTTGCAAAAGTTCCAATAAAACCCAACGCTTCCCATCCAATTCTATCCAATAATCCCATCTTATACCATCCAATTCTATGCGTGACCTTTCCAGCCAATGGTCATTTTTTCTTCCCTTCGGTGGGGACCGGTCGATGACAGCCCTGCCCAAGGGGACCGTGGATGGCCGTCGAGAGGACACCACTGAGGAAGTTCTCCTCGGAAGTGGAGCAGTTGGGTTCTGCCGCTTTGAATGCAATGACCGTGCGTAAAGATATCTGATCATGATACATATTCCGAAGATGAACATTAAAAAAATGGAAACACGGAAACATGCATACATTTACACAACCAGACACAATTGATTTTAGCCATGTATGTCAACATATGCATATACAAACGCATATATATATATATATATTATATATAAATATATATATATATATATATATATTTATTATTAATATCAGTATTATTATATGATGAAAAACATCATATACACGATCTCACATGCACATAAACAGATATGGCATCCGACAGCACGTTTCTCGGTTGCGTTGGCTCCTGGGTCGGATCCTCACCTCAAAGGGCACTGCAGAGACCTGGCGAGATGAACACGGCTGCATTTCACATGGCAACAATGGATTCATGGAATGGCAATACAAATGGCAATGTAATCTATGATAGGTAGTCTATGGTTGTTTTCTCTATAACACTTTATGATCTTTATGCTTGTTTTTTTCTAGAGAGCGGGTAACGCATGTGGGGTGGAGTTGCGAAAGGTCTGATGTTGCAAGGTTTTGCACCTATCATGCATGAATGGGTGTGGTTATGAGATGGTCATGCTGCATTTCAAACAAAACAGTTCAAAACATAATGCATGCCTATTGTAAGAAACGTGTTTTCTTCAATGATTTTGACATTGTGCCTGGACATTGAATAACACACTACTCACGAAAATATGCATTTTCGGCAGGGATGTTTTGTTTCTTTCAAAGAATGCGTTTTTTTTGTTGGTTTAGCTTTGCAAAATGCAGCAACATGACCTACATACAAGGATCTTGATGCCTGCAATGAATTCTGCATTGTACTGTTGCACACATTGCCATACAATGTACATATGTGTGTATATATGTATATAGGTATGTATGTAATGTAATGAAATGTAATGTAATGTAATGTATGTATGTAATTAATGTATGTATGTAATTAATGTATGTATGTATGTGTACGTACGTACGTACGTACGTACGTACGTACGTACGTACGTACGTATGTATGTATGTATGTATGTATGTATGTAATTATATTGGTATATTGGTATGTATGTATGTATGTATGTAATTATATTGGTATATTGGTATATTGGTATATTGGTATATTGGTATGTATGTATGTATGTATGTATGTATGGAATGTAATGTAATGTAACGTTTGCAATGTAATGTAATGTATTTAAATGTATGTATGTGATGTAATGTAATGTAATGTAATGTAATATAATGTAATGTAATGTAATGTAATGTATGTAATGTGATGTAATGCAATGTAATGTAATGTATGTGATGTAATGTAATGTAATCTAATGTAATCTAATGTAATGTCTGTATGTATGTAATTAATGTATGTAATTAATGTATGTAATTAATGTATGTAATTAATGAATGTTATGTAGGTAGGTAGGTAGGTAGGTAGGTATGTATGTATGTATGTACGTAATGTATGTATGTAATTAAAGTATTTCTGCAAGTAATGTATGTATGTAATGTAATTAATGTATGTATGTAATTCATGCATGTGTGTAATTCATGTATGTATGGAATGAATGTATGTATGTAATTAATGTATGTATGCAATTAATTTATGTATGTATGGAATTCATGCATGTGTGTAATTAATGTATGTATGTAATGAATGTATGTAATGAATGTATGTATGGAATGGATGTATGTATGTAATGTATGTATGTATGTAATGTAATGTAATTTAATGGTATGTGTAATGTAATTTAATGGTATGTATGTATGTATGTATGTGTGTGTATGCATGTTTTTGACAAAATCTACTGTATTCTTGACGAAGGTTATGCGTCTCTTTAAAAGTTGTCTTCTGTATTAAACAGAAATGAGTGCAATGTCCAGCTGTAAATTCCGAAATTCTGCATGTTCTGAAAAGTGTTCTGCATCCCTTGTCGCTCATGTTTGCTTTTCAAAAACAATCAGTGTCAACATGCTCTTCTCCAAAAGACACCTTGAACTAGACCCTTTTCAGGCATAATCCGTATTTTTTGCCTTCAAGGGTTGCAGCACTGCCTTCTTGAAAACAGTACCAGTAGTCAGTAAGACACTTGCAGGGAAACAGTACATTTTGCGCATGAAAACACAGCTTGGGATATGCACTTCTTGAAATGACTGCTGCATCTTGAACTAAACTTTTTTTGAGAAGATCACGCATCTTGAAAAGAACCCTGCTTTTTTGCAATGAATTGTGTACTGTACCTTTGTAATGTTTGAAAGATTTATTGCAGGCTTTGCAGAATGCTGCCCCTTTCAAGGGAGACAATGGGTTGTATTGAACAAAAGTTGGTTGTCTTCTCCAGCTATAGGTCATACACTTCCTGCTAGGGCTTTTGCATCCTTGAATGGCATGTTGCTCATTTTCGTAGGAGTGCCTGATGAGTGGGAAGGGGAAGAATATAGTTTGCAAATAAATATTGCTGTAGTTATAGTTATATATTTCAACCATGAATTTTGCTTCAGACTAGGGTTTTCCAGGATGCAATGCATGATAACAAGAATGGTGCTTCTTTTAACCTATTACATTGCGCAATCAAAAGTTGAACATGTTTGTTCAAAGGAAGACCGCCATTCTCTCAAGAAGTGTTGTATCTGTGGCATGCAAGAGTTGCCAAGAAGAATAATGTGGCATTCTGCCAAATAGTGTCTGTTTCTTCCAAAGGAAAACAGTACATATCCTTCTTTAGAGGAATCTTGTCCTGATTGGCGTTGCCTTTTTGAATGGGCATACACTTTGATGCAAAATGAATTTTGTACAACAAAGTGTTGCTTAAACACTGCATCTTTGATAAAGTCGGTGTTTCCCCTTTTCTCTAAGTTTCTCCTGGTTTGAAGAACGGGAGCCAAACCTTTAAAGACAAGGAGCCAAAACCTCGGCATACAGTACCTCTACTACGGTAAAAACCCCGGGAAAATCAACAAAACAATAAAAATACAATAGAAAAGTTTCGACCCACGGAGAGGGTCTGAGGAGAAGCTGGACAGCGGACATGGGGTGACGTGTCTTTTTTTGGTTTCTCCATGGGTTGTGGGCATTCTTGGTTGGCAATAATATTTATTTTGCAGATCAGCAAATGGAGGCATTCTGATTAGAAAGTCCAAAAAAAAAACATACGTTTCTACAATCTGCACGTCTCCACCCCCCCAGGGATACCCCTTCTGTTTTTCTATAGCCCCAATTCTATGGCTACAATGTATGGCGAGAATCTATGCCTGTCTGATCTACGGCTATCCCGCAAAGGCCCCGCGGCGCACGCGGCTGCCCACATAGACAGGTGGCAAAGATGCCTCAATGGTTTTCAATCGATGTCCAATAAATTGGCTGAATGCATAGTAGTGACACGAATGTAGCAAGAGGTGCAATTTACGGAAAATGCGCCAAATGCACGTATTTATGAATATGAGTATGTGCATATAATGCTGCATATATATATATATATATATACGTGTGTGTGTGCACACGTATCTATCGATATATCTCTGTGATATGTATATAATATATATATATATAATTCCACGGTCAGTTGCCCATGAACTGAGATACCCACCCTGCGGCTACCCTTGGGCACACGATGAATGAGCCTGGTGCTTTGGGCCCCAAACTGGCGACTCAATCCTTCAGAAAATGTCAAAGCCAAGATGTGAATCGGACTTGTTCCTCAACTCAGTATCCCTTAATCTCACTTAATATCACATAATATAACTTGCGATATCACTTAGATTCACCTAGACTCACTTGGATTGACTTAGGATCCTTTGGGCACATACAGCTGTTACAGTATTACACACACATGACACACACATCAAAAAAAAAGCTGGCTGCACAGCACCAAACATTCCCAGACCATCGGCGGAATCACAACATTGGATCTGCACCAGGAGGTCAACATCGGCGGATGTCCCAGATATGCGGGCGAATGTGGGCAACTCTGGCTGCCATAAACAACATCCCATTTGAGGATGGTTGAAATCCCACCCATAAAAATGGTGATGACTTGGGGATGGTTTATGGTTTGGTTTAACACATTATATGCTACCTCACATTGGCCAAAGCTCGCTCTGGTTCAAACGAGTGGCTGGCTGTACTTGTAGGTCACCTTGGGATCTGCAGAGAATCGTCACCTCTTGATGACATCTATATATCCTCTGGCATTCTAACATACAGTAGTCCACGGTAGCCATTGAAAACCAAAACTTTTGATTAATGATCAGAATATCCCCCATGTATAGCCCGCTAGATGCTTTGCGGCCGACTTTATAGAGAATAGCCTGGTATAAACTGGAATGGCCACATGTCTGGAGTCTATAAAGTGGAAAGCCAACATGTTTTGTCTA
>Ga0126342_10013785_pt1 | contig 14292 bp, 17 predicted proteins | sample Cyp1metagenome_FD_92528 | JGI IMG/M metagenome (GOLD analysis project Ga0126342, IMG submission 92528) | Coral microbial communities from Lord Howe Island, Old Settlement Bay, Australia - Cyphastrea 1 metagenome | ecosystem: Host-associated > Invertebrates > Cnidaria > Coral ...
GACCTTAGTGTTTCAAATGAGCCATGCCAAATTGGCTCCAAAAGAATATAACTTGGCGAAGCCAAGAGGATCAGAAAACCTTCGGGTCTAGCATGAAAAATGCGAGCAGGAGCTGAGTCCTATATATACAATATTATATATATATACTTAATACATAAATATTTCTATGAAATCTAAATATATAGTATATAATTTAATATGTGTTTTTTTAAAAAATATATGTATATATATAAAATAATATATATATATACATCAAATATACAGTGTATATAACATATAAATATATAATATAGAGTATAAAATTTGATATATAATTATATGTATTTATGTATACGTACATATTTTTTAAATTCACAACAACTAAATATATAAAGATATACAAACCAGGCACGCGTGAAGGGTGTAGGGTTTTCAACGGCTCGAGGCAGGCATTGCAGATACTGTGACTCAGCTGCCGTGGCAGAGTCGTCAAAATGCAGGTTGGTACTAGATTTATGCATGTACATGCATACACATACATACACATACATACACATACATACACAAACATACACATACATACACATACATACACATACATACGCGTACATGCACATACATGTACATACATATACATACATATACATGCAAATACAGGCATAGACAGGCATAGACAGGCATAGACATGCATAGACATGCATATACATGCATTTACATGCATACACATACACACGGATACATGCACATACATGTACATACATATACATACATATACATGCAAATACATGCATAGACATGCATATACATGCATTTACATGCATATACAAGCATATACATGTATTTACATGCATATACAAACATTTACACGCATATACATACATACATACATACAAACATACATACATACATACAAACATACATACATACATACATACATACAAACATACATACATACAAACATACATACACACATACATACAAACATACATACATACATACAAGCATACATACGTACGTACGTACATACATACATACATGCACATATGCAAATAAATATATATTTACAGATATATTTACATATACAGACACAGATACATATACATAGATGCATATACGTACATATACATACATATATACATATGCATTTATACATATACATATATACATATACAAAAATGCATATATATACATACATATACATATAACTTTGTTTATCGTTTGTTTTGTTTTCTCTTATGTTTCCTTCCAGGTAGAGCGGTACAACTCCGCGGTCAGAGGAGGTGCACGAGCGGCGATCCTCTTGCATTCCACGTGCTGAGTCCGAGCAAAGTCTCGGTCCGCCTCGGTTTGGAGCTCGAACTTCTGAGATTTTAGGTGAGCAGACAGGCAATGGCTGAAAAAAACTCACAAATTCTGCAACATTCTCTAAACGTTCTACAAACATTCTGCAACCGCATGCATCATCACACAGAAAACTACAGAAACGGTTGCTACATGAGTGTTCAAATTCTATTTTTTGCTGCTGTTCAAGTCGGAGTCGCGGATTGGCAGCCACAGCTTTGTGGAGTTTTCAGCGCCAGGATAAAGCAGAGATCATGGAAGAAATCCGACCGCTTTTCGATGGAGACGAGGCAAGGTCTCAACGGCACGCAGGTTTGGTTCTTACAAAAAATATTTGCTGTTTCTATAGCAAAGCATCAGGTTTGCTCAAATGGATAATTTTTCCAATCGGCCAATAGTTTTCTTCAAAAATAAAGTATGAACACTCAATTTCATTTGGTCATCGTGCATTGACAGTGTACATGATCAACCTCTGATCGTACAGGTTGTGGACTTGAAGTCTCCAGAAACGATGCTTTGGGTCCTGGAGGAGTCCTGGTTTCAAAGGTTCAACGTTGAGAAGGGCTGAGCAGACAGATTTTGTCAACAAGATGGGATGGAGATGTGGAGATGGTTAACAAGTGCACCATGCAAACTGTTTCGCAATGTTTGTCATTTGTAGTCCTTTATATCCTTTTCTGATGGTGACTAGCTTCGTGCTTCACAGCAAACCGAAAGGAGCACCGGCACGAAAGCGATGAAAAAACGCACCTGGGGCCGCGAAAAAGCAGGCTGGACATTCAGGACGACATTGAAGTACAACGGAAAAACAGTAAGAGCAACCAGAAGAGAAATGTTAAGAAAAGGTTGGCAAGTTGGCAAATCTCCGTGTTCTTTTTGCCTGACAGGCCTCAGCGTGTCATCATTGGTCGCCAGGTGTGGACAGCCAAGTAGAATGTTGAGGCATCTGAGAGCAAAACTTAATTCCGCCAAAATTCACAGCAGATCTGGTGTGGACTGTGCTGGACCAGGGTCTGAGTTTCTGCTTCGGCAGGTGGCTGGTGGACGTAGTGTGGACAAGAAGTTGAAAGGGGGGGAGAAGGCCACGGCACGTCCTGGCGCGATCTGTTGAACCGTGGATTTTTCCTATCAAAACTCACTGGGTGTCGAATTGCAATTATCCTTGCCCAAGTTGTGACTTCCAACTCAGTCGGACTTGGCTCAGTGAAAAATGGGACGATAGCTGTTCTTTAGCCCATTTTTCATGTTTTCATGTTCAATGGGACGTTCATGTTGTCATGTTTTCATGTTTTCATGTTCTTCGTCGCAGTGCTACTTTCACCGCTACGACCTGTCCAAGCGAGCAGTACTTGGACCAACCACTTTGGAGTGCGGCACTCAGAGCATGGCATGACACCTGGAGGACCTGGACAATGCGTTGCCAGAAAATGATCAAAAACCATGGGTCAAGTGGATAATTTTTGCTTTCACCCTGCCAGGACGTAAGTTTTTTTGCACAAAAAGAGAGTAGAACTGCGTAGTGTTGTGCAGCACACACTTTGAACATTTTGAACTGTCACCAGATGGAAAACGATGAACAACGGTTTGATCAGGTTTGATCATGTTTTTTGTTTAAATCAAACGATTCGAAATGTGCAAAAAACGTTTAAAACGCACACGGTGCGGTGCAGGAATGAGTTGGCCTTCATCATGGTGAACTGCGCACGCGTCGAGTGCGTGTCCCAAGAACGGTGCTGATTGCTGATCTGTGCTGCGTTAGTGGACACCGCTGTCCAGGTCTGGGCAGTATGGCATGGATCCCTTCTGTGGGACTGGAACGTGGTGAAGTGATGCTTACCACAGAATACCACAGATACGATGAGAATCCACGAGAATCCACGAGATGATTGAGATATCTATATGGTCATATAAGTCATATAGTATTAGGATGTATTAGGTATCCAGGGGATTCCAGGGGTGTGAGATATGGATCAAAGGGAATTTGCAGGCAACAAATACGTCAAAAGAAGCGAAGAATGATGAAGGATGCACACCTTCTGAGAGCGAGGCAAAGCACAATCTGAAATGGAAAGATACAGAAAACATGGGATGCTACCTGGACTGCAACTGTTTCCAGAGGACTGGTGGCTTACTTCTAGCCATGACGCACTTTGGAGCGTTTGGGTCCCAGCTGGTTACAATCTGAGAGCTGATCAGTCCTATAAGAAGTCTCATATCTTACCCTCATACACAGTGTACACAGTGTGTACACAGTGTGTACACAGTGTACACGGTGTACACAGTGTGTACACAGTGTGCTGCCTTGCTCTTCACAGGAAACTTTTTGGTGGAGAGATCGACATCCGAGTTGTGAGAGGTTGGAGGACACCTAGCGCTGCCAGGGGAGGTGACTGAGGTGTTCTTCGTGTTTAGGCCACGACGTTGTCGGTCGTCCAGGATAGCATACACGAAGAACAAGGCCGGTCGGAGCGAGTGCGAGAGTGGTATGGCAGCGTGACCATGGCATCATGGCATGGTAAACAGGACATCACAGGACTCAGACGACTCAAACGACAGACGCACTGCTGCGGCTGGGTGCCAGGCTGCTGTTCTGGAGGCTGCAGAAAAGAGGGGCCTGCAAAGCACAGGCGGCTCGCCGATAGGAACCGATACAAAAGCATTTGGACCATTTGGATATAGATTTATACAACACAATAGAATGCTATAGATATTATGTATAGATTGGTATTAGAGGCTGTGGGAGGAGTGCTTCCTTTGAAAGGTGCAGGAATCATCAAACCACTAAGCAATGGCAGCATTGGACATCACCATGAGATAAGCCACCTCTCAACATGTTTGAAGATTGCTTTGTGCCCAGTCAGTTGTTCCGAGCAAATCCAAAGTTGACGACGATGCTGACGATATTTCTGCCATCTCAATTTTCCATCATTTTCCTCCAATATCGGTTTCTTTGGATGTTGTCGTTGATTTTACGTCGATGCCTCTGGATGCGAGGCTCAAGTACTGCCAAAGCCTGCAAGCAGGAACCTCCTGACACGCTGGCTACCAAGAGCTTGCGAAACACATGAACGATTCAACTGATTGAATTACTTATTGGACTTGCAACTTGGTGCAGCCCAGAAACAAAAACAGCAACAGACAGAAACAGAAACCTGTCTTGACGCCTGTTGACATGTCTTGACATGTCTTGACATGTCTTGACCACCTCAGGAATTCGTACCATTTGAATTACTTGCTCAACATTGGGATCGAAGCTTAGCTCTCACCGGAGCCAAAGCGCTGCGTGACACTTGGCAGACCAGCAAGTTCCTGAGAGAAGGATTCTTTGGGACTATCTCATCAAATTCTTAATAAATTTTAATAATTAATACTTTCTTGCTGATTTTTGCTGATTCTTGCTGTCTCTGTGTTGCCACAGATTTGCTGAGGCTTCCAGTGCAGGGAGTGCGGCGACCCAGCCCCAAACAGCTCGTCCATGTGGACTTGGTGACAGACTCGGCTCGAATTCCGAGGTGAAAAAGGCGAAGCAGCTGAATCCCAATGCTCGTGCGGAGAAGGTTTGAACATTTTGAACATGTCGGGCACGGCACGGTCAACTTGACGCAACTTGACGATCCGACAAATACGATGCAGGACCACGCCCTCGCCAACGCCGGAGGTTGCAATATCTTCACCAACTTTGCACCCTTGGTGTTTTACATGTCACATTTTTGAAACGTCACAAAGGATCAACTTACACAAGGCAATGGAAATGACCTCTTCATAGAAAGCATGAACACATATTCTGTCCATAGTTTCGGTCGCTGTCTGATGGATTGGACAGAATATGGACACATAGTGACACATGGTCATTTTTGGTCGATGTTTTGAGGTACAGTATGACTTGCCGTCTCCAGAGGTCGTCGTTTGTCAGAGGACTCAGTTGGACTCCGGGAGACTGTTGGAGTCCGTTGTATAGTAGAATTAGATTAGTTGGCTTCGTCAAATAGATAGTTAGTTTGCCTAGTAAGGTTGGGCTAGGTCAGTTGGGTGTGGTCAAGTTAGGTTAGTTTAGTTAGCTTCGGTCAGGTTCGGTTAAGTTCGGTTCAGTTAGCTTAAGTCAAGCTATATAGTTAGATTCAGATAGATAGAATTCACTTTTGTGCCTTGGGCCCCTTGGGCCTTCCAAGGCGACAATGCAATGCCTTGCTGGCGACAGCCAGCAGGTGGATGGCTTGTTGGGACCTCAGACGTCCACTTGCTTGGTCCTGGTTTCCAGGTTATGCTGATCTTTGCATATCTTTACTGTGAATTTGCTGTGGGGGACCTGTATGGAGACTTGCCCTGCCAAGGACTTTATTGTGACAGATCCACCCTATGGTGTTCGAGTGTCAGACCCGGTTTTTCAGAGAAAATCTCAGACAGTAGAAAGTGCAGAGCATTAAACGGAAAGCGAAACGAAACGTGTTTGCAGTTGGCAGATGTGTCTTGAAAAATGTCCTGGGAGTCATCTAGAGTCATCTGAGAGTCTCAGAAAGGCCGGCGCAAAGAAGCAGGGCCGTGAGGGCAAGGAAGTCGTTGTGAAGGTGCCATGCCACTGCACTTCTACAACTAATCCAAGTCGAATCGCTGTGAGCTGTGCGTAAGTGCAACGGAAGCAACAGGCAGAATTTGCAAAGGCTCCCTGTTGGCCAAAGGAATTGAAGAAAATTTGACTTTATCAGGGTGAAAAAGTGAGTGACCTTACAGATTCAGTGAAAGAAAAATCATGTCGCATTTGCATTTTGTTTGGTTTTTAGGACGTCAACAGCTACATACCCTCCAAAGTCTCGTATGGAGAGGCGCAGCACAGTGTTGCACATCGGAATGCAATCCATTTTCCAAGTTGTCGAGACTGAGAGCACGGTATAGCACAGTCTCTTCTGCTTTACTTTGCTTTAGTTAGCTTTGTTTTGCTTGTGGTGCTTTGTGGTGCTTTGCGTTTCCTTTCGTCAATTTCAAGGCACGCCAGGCACGCCAGATGCAGTGTTCGTTGATTTTGTTTCACCAGGATGAGCTCTCCCAAGACTTACTGAACTTTGCAGCGGAGAGCTTGCGAGATGGTGGCCGATTGGTTTTCTTGGCTGGCCGCCCAGCGATAGCAATGCCAAGCTATGAAGAACTTGATTGATATATTTATATGATTTACATATGATGAATTATATATTATTGGTTTGTTTGGTCTTGCTCGATCTTTGAGTTTTGATCTTGTTTGGCCTCAACATCACAACATCAGCTTTTTGGCTTTTTGGCAAAAAGGTTCCAGTGGACTTGGCAGATTTCCTGGGCATTGACCGGGCGGCAGTGGAGCAGGGTACTGAAAACAGCAGGCGATGGCGGTGTTTCACAGACATCAACCCAATTGAGATTTCATTAGCAATGTCAAAGGCTAAGAATAGTCCAAGCGGGGATGTTTGAGTTGCTTGAGACACTTCATTGAATATTTTGAGTATCTAACAGTCCCGCGCAGGCCCAATATGCACGACATCTGCCACCCAAAAGCTGGACGGAAAAAGGATCCAAGGCGCGTCTGGTGGAACGTGTCGAACGTGTCGAGTTTCCAAGTGTTGAAGAGAATCTTGGCACCGCAAGCCACATTGTTGACATCTTGCATCATGTTACCATGTACGCTTTATCTGTTTTTTTTGCTCTATCTCTAGCTCTGGAGACTTCTTTTGTATTGTCTTTAGTTACTTTAGTTGTCTCGGATTGTCTTTGTTTCGCCCAGGCTTTGCATTTCTGAGACAACACGCGATCCACTGCTGCTGGATGAGATGCGTCGGACTGGCCAAGATTGAGATGAGGGACAGAACATGTCAGGACCAAACGTAAAAGTTACAGGACATTGAAACGAAACGACTACGGAAATGCAACAGCAAAACACGGTTCAACTCTCGGACAGGACTTTGGCCCTTCAAAGTTAGGTGGACTTAGGTGGATTTTTTTCGTAAAGATGGTGGCATCCCATGACAGGCTACGTCGACTTCATACCGCAACATACCGACTTGAAGTCAGGGGCCCAAAGTGAAAGTTGCAGATGATTTTGGCAGACCAAGTGATGTGCGAAGTGACACCTGTGATTTGTGTTCCCTGACTGATACGCGTGACCTGCATGCAGCGACAGAATGCAAACATGTGAAGTTTGCAAACTTGAGGTTTTTTGTGTCGCAATATTTCATGTGGTTTGTGGCACTATTGATTGTTCCGAATGATTCCCGTTGTTTGCGTTTGACTTGTTTGTTTTGTTTTGGCCATTTTGCTCCTCAGGCTGCTAGGTGCCTCTCTTCAAGTTCTAAGTGGTGGTTTGGGACGGCTTCTGGTCGTCATGCGAGAGTCTCAGTTTGGCAGAATGGCAGAAAGCTGTGCACCGAAAACGACTTGAGATTGGCCAATAAACGCAGAATGCCACAGCCAAGTGGCTAAGCAAAACAACGGAAACCGTCTGGCAGCCTGGGACTCGAACAAGGAAGGCGGGGCGACTGACTCTAAGGCAGAGACGACCCCGTGACTTTGCTTGAAAAAACGTGTCGAAGTCCGTTGAAAAAATGGTTGGAGGACTGGGATTTCCACTGATCGGGCTTTGATATACGTCGAAGTCTGCAAGGATTGAAACGAACAAACAATGACTAGTTTGCTTCCTCGACAAATGATGTCCAGAGTTGCCCACTTGGGAGTCCATGACAGCATTCCAATGCATTCAATCACATCCAATCCCTCTTTCTGTCTCCGTCCCTGACCATTGTGATCCATTGTGTACCCGTGATGGTCCATAGCTCCAGGAAGTTCCCTCTGAGCGACTGTGCAGACTAAAGGTGCCGCGTGCACTGCGTGCACAAAAAAAGTAGGTCGCGCTGTCCAAAAGAATTGTGCTGAAGCCTGAAGCTGCTTGGTTTTTGTTGATGTACATGCACTGGTGTGTGATACTTCATCCTGGTTGTTTCAAGACGGAAGGAGAGTGTTCACTGAGATGGTGCAACTGAAAAAAAAGATATTAGGTTGTGCCAGGTGTGCCTTCATTTTTGCTGTTGTGTCGACCAGCACGATCATGCATCATTCATGCATCATTGTCTGTTGTTGTTTGTAGTGATCTTGGAGTCCCGCAATGGTTGAGGCCAACAGGTGCTTTTGAACCTCGAGCTCCAAAGGAGTTGGGGAAGTCGAAGTCGAAATAGTTGTACAGTCTACGGCAGTTTCCCACGCAGTTTCCCACGGTCTACGGCAGTCTACGGAAGCCATGCTGAGCTCATTGGCGTCCATGCCATCGCAGGCAGGACACGGATGTACAGACAGAGAGGGGTGAGCTTTCATGACTTTGATGTCATATGGCAAAGATACGCTAAGATACTGGTATGCTATGCTAAGATAAGTGAATTAAACTGAATTGCCAAACATGGACCAAGTTGTAACCAATCGATTCCCCTCTCGGAAACGATGAGGTTGTGGCGAGATCTGGTGAGCAGCTGCGCGGCAGCCTGCCTATTTCCACCAAGAGGGAAGTGGACGAAGTCGATTGGGAAGCGTCTTGACTGAGACTGATCGAAAGCTCAAAAGCACTTCCCGCGTTGCGCACTCTTTTGAGTGTGTGACAGTTTGTGACAGTTTGTGACAGTTTGTGACAATTTGTGACAATTTGTGACAATTTGTGACAAATTGTGACAATTTGTGACAGTGTGGTGGTTTCATGTGCATTGTATCGTTACTCGTTACTCGCATTACTCGCATTGTGTATGACATAAGTGTATGATTCATCTATGATATCTTCACGTCGATCTTCCCGTTTCTTCCCGTTTCTTCCGGATATCTTCCGTACTTTGTCGAGGAATCTGAGGAGAAAGATGTGTTAGCGCGGCTTCCTTTGGACCAGCTGCTGAAGGACGACACAGAGTCAGTGGCAACAAAGAGTACTGACATGTGACATGAGTATAGTAACTGCCAGGTAAATGGATTACAGAGATTTTACAGAGATTTAAAGAGTCAACTTGATTCAATCTGGATGATTTTGGCAAATGTCATGTACAATCAGAGCATGGCACTGTGAAAGCCTTCAATATAGTTTACTGGCATTGAGTGGATAAACTTCTCGTCTCTTCCCGTGGATGGAAATGATTCATCCCCTCTGACGGCAATGCTCAATTTCATACACCAATTACACCACGAGTCAGCTGCAGCATTACGCACAGTGCAGGAGATGCGAATGGCGCTGCCAAGTGAGGCCATGCTTGTGTTGAACAGAGGATTGAATAGAGAATTGAACAGAGAATCTGTGCGAATTTTGTGTTCTCAAAAGCCCCGAAAGTATCTGAAATCGCAAGGCAGAAGCGGCGCCTGCACTGAAACTTCTGGACAAAAACCGTCGAAGTATGTCCGTGCCCAAGTACCGTTGCAGTATCTCACCCGCCCAAATCCTTTGAAGCAAGGTCTTCGGATGAACTGACCACTTCGTCCGTCCTAGTTGCTTGGCGGTGACATTCATTTGATTTTTCCTTGGGGTTTCTTTGCAAAGAGATTCTGCATATATAGTTTTATTTTATTTCTTTTGGCTTTCAATGTTTGCCTCATGTCGCACAGCACGTCGGGGCTTTGAGGTTCACGTGTATAATCTCAATGAAGCTTTTGCTCGGGCCCAAGTTGATCCAAGTTGTGGAAGCATAATATCGAGAACTTGGAACCACGCCGTTCTGTTGCTCAAGACGGTGGACCCAACTTGTATTTCATTACATTTCATTTATTTTGCGTTACGCAAGTCTTTGGACAAACAGACAGTGCAAAAAGCAGCAATGCAAAAGCAACTAGCAATCCTTGGTGCCTTAGGACACAGAATGTCTTTTGGCATTGAAGCATGTTCAAATTCTAAATGCCTCTGAAATTCCTGACGTACCAATTCTGGGAGCTCAAGATAACTGATAACTTAAGTATGGTCAATGTTTGATTGAAGTTTTCTGGCGTTCATGACATGCCGCGCGACCTTTCGTGAGTTTCTGGCCTTTGCATGCGGTGTCATCGCCACCACGCTGCTCTCGACATTGCCAGGTTGGGTGGTGCAAAACCCTTTGTTCGCGAAGGGAACCTGAACACGGAACAGAACTCCTATGAACTCCTTATTGTTTTATTCATTTTATTCCATCTGTGTATGCAAATACCCAAGGATCACCTTCATTCAGCATCACCGAATGCACCAGGTTTTAGGTTCTCCTGCATCTTCACATGCCACATTGTCACATGTCGGGATGTCGGGATGTTCATGTTCTGTTGTTCTGTTGGGCCATGGCGGCCAGGTTGGAACGGTTGGAACGGTTGGAACGGTTGGAACCCTCCCCCGACTCCAGTGACTCCAGCGACTGCTGGTGATCCATCGGGAAGGTCTGGAGAGAAACCACGGCCATACGTGGTACGTTTCAAAAGTGAACAGATCTAACAGTTTCGAATCATCGTCCCAAGTGCATCCCTTTTTCCACCATGACATGTATTTTTTGCAGTCAAAATAATGGCATGGGTTTGTGTTGCTGTGCTGAGCATTGCAACGGTAAAACACACTAGCAGCTCTAGCGCAGCAGGGTTGAGAAATAGACGGATCGAATTGGGTTTGGGAGGCTTTTCGATGAACCCGCAGATGCATGGACGACATCATCGTTGGACCGATATATCGACCGGCTTGAAAATCTGACTGTGCGACGAACGTGGACATCTGAAATTCTGGGACAGGTGAAGTATTTCCGAGAGAAGAAAGAAGCGTTTGGGAACAAGGCAGATTTTGCAACGATGTCCCACGTCATGCGATATTATGACAAGGAAGGGCAATGCAGTGGTGATGGCGGTGCAAATCGTTCTGCTTTGGTTTTGTTGGCAGGAGCTAACAAAGGAACATCAACTTCGCAGGTCTTACAGGCATGTCGCAAGGCGAGAATGCATATCTTTGAGATTCAACAGAGACTGTTTGAAATCCAATTCAAACGTTTTCAGGACTCTCCCTTGGTCACTGTTCATAGGAAAGGATGGTCAGATACTGTCCAGCATTTGCAAATCACGATGCCTCACGGTGCTCATGAACAAGCAGGTTTATTTCTGCCTGTTGGCAAGTGGAAGCACGCTGACTTGCTGAATGAAACGGTGGAGACAATCCCGCTTGCAGATTTCATAGCGCAAGAATCTCCGAGAGAGATTACAAATCTTTTGTGTTGCGCCAGATATGACTCGACTATATGCTCATATACCTCATGTCAGCCAAAACCCTTGTTCTTCTTCTCCTCCAAGTTTCTTAAATGGACATAAATGGACTATGAAGACTAGGTTTGGACTCTCCAATTAGCACCAATTAGCACCAGTTAGCACCAATTAGTACCAACTAGCACCAATCGTCAGGAACATCTGGAGCGGATCAGCTATGTGATCATCGACGTGGAAGGCAAAGAACCCAACGTCATTCGTGGAATGAGACTGGAATCCAATCGACGAAATTTCCCGGTCTTTCAATTTGAGCTTGGCGGAACATGGACAGACAGCAGACATGATGAGAACCAATGGGGCCAATATGGTATTGCCATGTACCTGACCGCCTTGGGCTACAAGTTATACCTCATGGGTGAGAAGGGGGACCTCCCGATGCTGTTGCGAGTTGAACCTGAATTCTTTCGTGTCTATTCCTTTCGTCCTGAAGTGGATGTTGGAGGCAATTTGCTCGCACTTCATCCAGACTATGCCGATGTGGGACTTCAAAATTACTTGCAGCGCTTTGTTTCTTGTCACGCAGAGATACGCAGAGCAGATAGACACCAAAGAAACCCTAGAAGGGTCCCAACACGACATATTTAATACATATTTGCCATTCTTCGGTGCATGACTTGAGATGACTTGTCCAATTTATCCAATCAGATGCCTTTCTCGTGAGGTCCAAGCTCCAACGCCGATTCAAGGGTGCTAAGACCTGCTAAGGGAGACCTGCTAAGACCTGCGACTCTAGACATGACGGCCATAGCAACATCTTGAGCAGGTGCAACGGGTGCAACGAATAACCTGATACAAACCTGATACAAACCTGATTCTGTGAGGCATTCAGAAAATTCATCCACTCCGTTTAGAACTGCCTTCCAAATCGCTTCAGATTTTTGGATGGGAATGGTCGGAATGGTCCTATGATATCCTATGTGATATCCTATGACCTATGATGTCCTATGTCTTCGGAAGGTGCTCTTGGAAGACTCTATCGTGATGAATCCTTTGATCACGATCGAAATGCCAATACTGCCAGTACTTCAGATCGGGAGATATCGGGAGCATGGTGAAGATGCCTGAAGGTGGTGATCACGGTGCCCCTTCGGAAATTTCGTGATGTGAAGAGATGTGAAGAGTATGGCAGGAGACTCCGTGAGTTGCAGGAGAGTGCCTCAAAAAGATGGGCCAAGCAGAGTATTGGCACAGCATGTCATATGAAAATTCTGAAAGTTGTGAAATGACAATGGAAATGTTGTGGCGTAGCTGCAGCATAGCTGTAGCACTGTAGCATTTGCTCTGCTGGATCAGCTCAGAGAGCTCAGGTCAAGGCCAACAGAGTGCTATCGATAGCCGGCAGTGGCGCATTCCACGCTGGTGTCGAGGCATTTTCAAACACGCGTACTGCAAGATAATACAGAAATGTACAGTTTTTATCAGTTTTTCACTTCACATCTTCATGTAGATTCAAGTAGCTTTTTGTTGTTCGTGTCCAGCTTTACTCTTCTCAATCTTGTGCCACAGATCTTTGGTTGGGAGTGGTCCTATGGAGTGCGTGGCGCCTGTTTCTCAGAGGAACCTGAAGTCCTGTCAATCCTCGATGTGATTCGCATCGGTTCTTTGCAGTGTGAACCTGCGTGAAGCGAGGTTAAGAAAACAATCCCACGCGTGCAGACGCGACACATCTACAAGCCTCTAACTCAGGAAACAGTAGGAACCACTGTGCTTTGCAATACCTCGCATGCATACATGCATACATGCATACATGCATACATGCATACATGCATACATGCATACATGCATACATGCATACATACAGACATACAGACATACAGACATACAGACATACAGACATACAGACATACAGACATACATACATACATACATGCACCAGGCCCTGCCACCCCCCTCCCCCCCATGGGATGGGTCCCCCCTCCCCCCTTGTGGTGTGGTGGGGGTGTGGTACTGTCCCTCTCCCCCCCCTGTGGTGTGGTGGGGGTGTGGTAGTGTCCCTCTCCCCCCCTGTGGTGTGGTGGGGGTGCGGTACTGTCCCCATGTTTTTGTTTCGACCTAATACCTACAGAGGTACATGCATGAGTACTGAGCACATCTATATGCGCCCTCAAGGCTCAAGAGGTATATAGAGTAACCCTGTGGACACCGCACTGACTGGCAATACGCCTGAGAGTAAAAGTGTGTGCTGTTTTGGGAAGACGCCTTAGCTGATCTTGAAGTAGACGCTGGGGCCCCTCTTCAAGTGGCAGCGGGGCAGTGATCCTTCATTGAAGGTGAGCTCCAGGTAGAGCCCAGCAATGGCACGCCATGGCTATGATGAAGATGACTTCGACATTGTCGATGCAGATGGATGGAACCAATATGACTCTTACGCAATGAGAAGAGCACCCCAGCAGACTATGATGGGAGAACCAGTTTCTTTGCTTTTGAAGATGCAATCGATGACTGGTGTGACATCACGGAGTTAGAACCTGAGAAACGTGGACCAGCCTTGCGCAATCGACTGGAAGGAGATGCTCAACAATACAAGAGGCTATTGGACAGAGATATGCTCAGGGATCCCAGCGAAGGAGCGAACTATTTCAAAAGATTTCTACGACCTCATTTCATAAAGGGTGCCCAGAACGTGTTCTTATACCGTTTCATGCAGTTCATGAAGTTCAACAGAGGAACTATGGATCTTCAGAAGTGGATGACTAGATTTCAACTCACTGGAAATAGACTTATTGAGTC
>Ga0126342_10013786_pt1 | contig 14291 bp, 13 predicted proteins | sample Cyp1metagenome_FD_92528 | JGI IMG/M metagenome (GOLD analysis project Ga0126342, IMG submission 92528) | Coral microbial communities from Lord Howe Island, Old Settlement Bay, Australia - Cyphastrea 1 metagenome | ecosystem: Host-associated > Invertebrates > Cnidaria > Coral ...
ATTACATACATTACATACATTACATACATTACATACATTACATACATTACATACATACATACATACATACATACATACATACATACATTACATACATACATACATACATACATACATACATACCTACCTACCTACCTACGTACGTACGTACGTACATAGATACTTAGATACATAGATACATAGTACTGTAATCACCGAAAAGATCGACGAGTAATTTGTCACTCCAGTAGGATTTAACTTTTCTATTTTTTTTTGAGGGGCGTTGCTCCGAGGCGCTTCCCGCCACGGCACAGCTGGTAGCACCTTTGCCGCAGCTGCCACTGATGGGTGCGCAGCCGGTGATTCCCCAGCCCGGGCAGCCCTTCGAGCAGGTGGGCCCTTCCTGTTGTGAGTCTACCCTCTGGTAATTTAACATAGCTATGGAAAATCACCATTTTTAATGGGTAAATCCACTATTTCTATGGCCATTTTCAATAGCTATGTTAGTTTACCAGAGGGTATATCCTGGCACTGGAAAATTGCCAATAATTGCTTATTGTGATGATAAGATTGAGGGATGGTTACTTGACCAATTGGTTACTTGACCATAGTTCCAGGAACCCCATATCCCAAGTTATGGGGCTTATCACCATGGTGCCCATTTTAAAAATCAACTGCACCCCAGTACCCGCTAGGAACTCCTCTCCTATTAGAAGTTGGTTTCTCAAAAAAGACCTGGGTACCGATGGAAGTTGATACCTGTTTGGGCCACCAGAAATGATCATAAATTGTGAGTTAAACGTCAAACCATCATTTTTTTTGAGGCCAATAGCTTTGATCCACAACCGTACTAGTCATTTCTGCTTCTTTGGGGCTGACGTTTGATGCTATGGCTTGGAAATATAATGGAATGATGGTTGCAGAACCTGAGGGTTTGGAGAACTCATGGAGTGTGTGTGTTTTGCCTAGTTCCTGAGGTTTTTTGAAATACTCACAGAATTCTAACACCTTCAAATCAACCAGATGGAAACTGCAAATTGCATCCGAACGATGAACATATATAATTATATATAATTATACATGATATTAAATGGTTAGTAAATGGGATATCCCAACATGGCCCAGTTCCAGTAGGTGATCTCATAGTTTCGGCCCATTCACTCTCTATTCGCCCAGAGCCTCCCAAGAGGATATCACTGGATGAGATTCAGAAGATGTTCAAGCGAATATCTACAGGAAATTATGGTTCTCTGAAAGATTATTATGCGGATTCCCCTAAATTTTCCATCCAATTTTCGGATGATTTAGTTGGAGTTCGTTCAGTCTCCATAGAAATCTCTATTAGCGATATACAAATCACGTGGTCTGTGATATATCAATCCATATATGATCCATACATCCCATTCCACATGTAGTTGCTTGGTTCATACTCTCCGGTAATCGATGGCAATGGACAATCCCAGAGTGGTTTTGATTTGTCCATCAAAACCTCGGGGATTTCCAAGCGATTTCCATGTTTGAATACTGGAGGGAGTATTCTATTATATAATATCCCATGAAAACCGCCATGTATCCCATTCATATCCTATTAAGGCATTATAAATTCTCATTAAGACACTATAAATCCCATTAAGACTATAATAATCCACCGGCTTTTTCCTTCTCAGCAGGCCACTTTCGCTTTGGCCAGAGCCCAGGCCAGTGCAAGGGCTGTGCCACAACAAGGCAGGTGCGTCGCGGTTTTTCGGTTGTTCCGGGTGCATTCCATACTTTTTGTAGCTATATAATCATGGTGAATTTTCGAGGTTTTCTTGGTTCAATAGTTCAATGGACCATGTTTCACCAATAGGTTAATAGTATTTAATAGTTCACCAATTTTGTAGCTAATCATAGTGATTTTTTTTGGGTGAATCAAAGTTTTTCTTGGTGAACTTCCCGATTGTTCGCCTTTGATCGCAGGTAGCAGCAGTGCCGGAGTGCTGCAAGCCATGGCAAGCAACGCGATGCAGCAAGGTAGTGGACAGCCACTGGGCGTTGACGCAAAGAACTTGGTTAACGTTTGGGGTTATGGGGATATATTTATAAAGCAACATATAACTGGTTGGCGGTTTCAAACATTTTTTATTTTCCATAATATATGGGATAATCCTTGCCATTGACTAATATTTTTCAAGATGGTTGAAACCACCAACCAGTATAACTGGAAGGCCTCACCTTCTTCCTCATAATACCAAGTCCACAGGTCTATCGTTGGGGGGCGGGGTGGGGGTTAGTATTTGGGAGGAAGGGATTATGGTGAAATGTTGTTTTATCTTCCATTTTTGTGGATCAGTGATTTTTGTCTGTTGTGGACCCTGCTATGGATGAAATATGATGAAATGGTGCATTTTGGATGGAAGCTCACTGATATTCAACGGACATGGAGAAAGAAATCCGGAATTCCTTGCTTGGAGGAATCACCAAAGTAGGAGGGTCTGCTTCACTAAATATGTGCGATAGTGAAGATCACCTTCGAGACGGCACGCGTTTTGTGCAAGCACATCTTGGCCCAGTGTCAGCAGCTCCAAAAAATGTTTTGGTTGGTGCTTGGTTCATGTAAATGTTGAAGGACATGAAGGACTACAATGACTATAATGACTATAGTGACTGCTATATATATATATATGTGCGCAACTATTAATATATAATCCTATATAACGAGCAACAACTTGTCCAACCTCTGAGATGTTATGATATGTTGTGATATATGTGTCAATGTGTCCCATTCAGCTACGGCAGCTTCCCCCAGGTTGGAAGCCCACTACTATCAATATGTCCCTGGCTACGGCTACTTCTACGTGCCGAGCCCTCAGCGGTGACATGCCCGTATTCTTAGTCACAATTTACACTGGTATGAAAATACCAGTATGTGGCTGACCATAAATTTAGTGCAAGAATCACTGCCACAATCATTGCCATGAGGGGCCGTAAGTTCGGTAGTTTTATGGGTGAATCAACTTTCGGGTGACTCAACTTTTCACCTTCCACTCTCGAGGCCGGGTCAGAAGGGCGGTGCCGCCGCAGCTGTTGGATGGCCCAGGGGACTGTTTGGTGCTTCGATTTCTCAGGGGATGGGTCAAAATACCATATGAATGGGGAAAGAATCATCCATTAACCAGCTATTTTAGGGTACCTATAGTGATAATTTCTCTATTCTTTGCGCCAAGTTATACAGGCGATATCATATACAGCCCGTATCAATCCTACTTGGCTCATACTTTTTGAGTAATTTGGCACCAGGAAGCCGAAGTTTGACCCTCTGGAGGTGTAGCTGATCCTGGCCTGACATGGGATGCAGTCCCTTCGCTGGACTCTGCATTTGAATCAAGAATACCTAGAACATACCCTCTGGTAAACTAACATAGCCATAGCTATTCAAAATGGCCATTTATAGTTAGTTTTCCCATTAAAAATGGTGATTTTCCATAGTTATGTTAGTTTACCAGAGGGCATTTTTTTTTTCAAAAACAAATAGAGATGGACTCATTCTGGTTCCAATGATCATGTTGGATATCAACGTTGACACCCCTTCTCTTGGCGTCAAAAAGATGTTCTCTTCGAAAATTCTCCGGAGGATCATCCCGGCACCGAGTCGTCTTGGAGTAGAATATGGACATTTCAAATGTTTAAAACATCACCAAAATGGGAATAACTTAAAATAATTTCCATATTCTATCTACTCCAGGATGAACACACATATATATATATATATATAATATAATATAATATAATATAATATAATATAATATACACTGTATATTTATATGTATATATCTATACAGATGTGCAATTTTCAAGCAGGCGGTCCTGGTCCTGCCAGGCACCGGCTCCTGCGGCTCAGCAGGTGTGGTCAGCTAATGTGGGAGTTTCCCAATGCCTCCCATTTTCCCATTTGGGGATGGTTGGAATCCCACCCATAAAAATGGTGATTTTGACAGGATGGTTGAAATGGCATTGGGTTTAAAAATGGGCGCGGACGGACCTTTGGTGGCTAAATTTTTTAGTGAGAGGTTTGACATGGCTTCCACCCGGCTAAAAAAAAGCTACCCCCACATATAGAAGTCAAATATCGTCAAATGACAACCTGGTGGTTCCAAATCTCTGATATATTCTATCCTAGCTGGGCATATGTGTGGAATGGCTTGAAACCAGCAGCAAAATCTTCTTGAGATGCAGAATTTTGGGCTGCCCTAGTCATGATCAGCCAGCTAAAGTGCAGGCCTTTGCGCAGCTTTCGGCCAATCTAACAGAGGCAGTGGCTCAGTGGGGAAAGGCTGCTGGTGGTGGATGGTGAAAAATCGGCCCAAGATCACCAAGGACGGCCCTATAGGACGGCCAACACTAGAGGGAATCAAAATATCGAGCCAAACACCAACCAGACTGCATGGATTCCAAGTTTCGTTGATTCATCATGTAATCCCCCGATTCAGAACAGCCCTGCAGCTATTCCCAGATTTAGCTCCTTGGAGGTGGTAGATTGTCAGATTTCAGTGGGGTGGTTTGCCTGGGAGGCACCCAACGATGCTGTGATCGAGGTCGGCGTCGTTGAGAGTCGTGGTGTCAGTTGGTGTTCAAAAGCTGGAGGTTTTTAGGAATTTTGGTGAAAATCCGGACAGTACCCGTTTTTTTGTCACATGTTGTAGCTGTATTCGAACTCAACCAACATCTGCAACACCTGTGTGTTTGATCTATTCGTTGAATGTACTTTAGATTTGTTTGGAGTGAGGGCATGCTCATTTTGTTTTGAGTTTTGGTTCTCATGTTCGGTGGTTGAATGACATTGAATCCACGCTTCCTTGTTTTGAAACCAGACTTGGTCCATGGGTGATATCCGAGCTCCATGGTTGGCAAGGTATACTGGGGTTCCATTGTTGGTGATACGTGCTCTTGTTGTCTCACCCGCATATTTATTGAATTTATTGACCCACATGTTCGAATAATTTTAGTCAGTAGGCGGTTGGTTGTTACCCTCTGGTAATTCAACATAACTATGGAAAACCACCATTTTTAATGGTAAAACTCACTATGAGATGATTATGGGATTTTACCTATTGATTTACCTATTGAGAATAGGGATTTTATGGGATTTTCCAGTAACCTGCAGGAGTTGGCTGAGTTGACAGAGGACGGGCGGCTTGGGCTGCCCGGTAAAGCCCTATAGCCTCGGGTATTTTAACATAGCTGTGGAAATCCGAATCTTGACTAGGTCATTCATCTATGCATGGGCAATTTTCTATAGTTATGTTAGTTTACCAGAAGAAGAACCCCGGTACTGGGAACATGGCGTAGATGTGCTACAAGCAAGGAGGAATGGGGGAATTTAACCATATTTAACCCATACCCAGATTTTTTCATCTGGTATGTGAGGTGTTGGAAGCAAATGAAGCAACAACCTTGATGTTGGAACTTGGAACCTTTAAACATCTTCAGCACCTAAAAACTTTCCCCAAACAGCTCCCAGCCAATGCTGTTTGCGACCAGGAAACTCCACGCAGGCCGGTCTGCTGCTGTCGGTGGAAATCGATGCGCCACATTCCGGAAAAAATCCTAAAACAACCTGTTTTGGACAAGCAATACCAAAGAACCTTGGAAGTTGTCATATTTACACTCATAAACTATATATATATATATCATAAACATTCGTTAGATAAGTGGTAACCATTCCCATTACACTATATTATATGGTCTTATCTAATTATTGTCATATAAACGAATGGTACATGGATTACATATATAGAATGTTTCTGAACATGTATATATATATAATAAACTATATATATAATAAACTATATATATAATATATATATATATATATATATATCCACACGAAATATATATATATATATCACATCAATCCATGTAATTTTGGATCCCGATACCTGGATTTGGGTCTGTCGACAGTCTGTCGACGCCTGAAACTAGGCATCTGCGTTCCAACCTCATGCAGCGCATGAAGCAGGCATGAAGCATGTGTGAAACGGGCAACAAAAAGGTTAACATGGGATAGATTAAAAAAGACTGCTTCAATGAGTTCAATGGCATTCAATGGGGGTGAAAATTGGGTACTTCAAAAATTGGATGGTTGATACTATTAATACTAAAGATAGACTAAAAATCCGTGATATCCGTGGTTTTGCCAGGTCTTCCATTTTGACCGATATCGCCGATACCCAAATACTTGTGTTTGTCTGGAAATGGAGCATATTGTATGCCGCGAAATATCTCGCAATTTGAGAAAACGAGGTTTTTAGCCATGGGATGAAATGTTTTTTTCCCTATAAGTGCCAGAGAAACATAGACAAATCCACTTAGAAATGATCGAACTTCTTCAAACTTTCTGGGTCCCATTTGTTTCCTTTTCCCCGTTGAGATGTGAATCCTGAACCTGTGGGTTTATGGCACGCAGGCAGGACATGAAGTGAAATTAGGTAAACGGTTGTGTAAGATGTGTGGTCGTAAGATACACCCCAGGGCCCCAGTGTTTTTCCCTTTTTTTTCCCTGTCCTGATGTCCTGTCCTTTGGTTTTTTGCAGAGTTTTAACTGATCTATCGACAGTTCACCGTCAGCATTGAAACAACCAACAGAGTGTTGATGGTCCTCTGGCAGATGATTCCACCACAATGCAGAAGCGGTTTCTGCTTCCAGGGTAGCGGTACCTGAAAGAGCAGAAGATTTCCGCAGTTCATGAATATATCCTTGCCGGTTTGCACATCAAAAGCACGAATCGTTGGATGTTAAAAGTCCTCCATGACGAAGAATAAATTTCACCCCAGCAGTCTCCATTGAAACAGGGGCAACCCGACTCCACAGGTGGAAGGTGCTTTCTGCGACTGCGTCGGGTCGACCCAGAACCAAGTTGCCACAGGTGGTAATGTGGACCAGCAACAAATCCCCTTTGGGTGTGTCCAACACATCGGAATTTCTTCCAGTTCATGATGTTACGAATATATGTTAATGTATGGCCATCAAAATATGGAACATATGATGATTGAAGATGAGATTTTTGGGCACCAATTTTTTTCTGTGACAAGCCTCAAGCCTTGCATTTGGGGTTGGGGATCATCATGGATCACCCCCCTTGGGGGTTGCGAAGTCACATGAGTCCGACCTGACTTGACCTGAGTCGACTTTTTTTTCGCCAAAGGAAGATTTCCAGGCCTGTTGAAGAGTCCAAGTGGCTTTACCATCTGGTTATGACGTTTACATCGCCGTGGAAAATCCCAACCATAAATGGACGTTTTAATGAAACATCATCTATTTCTATGGGCCATCTATACCATGGCTATGTTAAATAACCAGAGGGTATATTTCTCCATTGCCCAAGTATCCAAGTTCCAAGTTCCGGCAACACGATGGTCATTGAGATATCTGCGAAAAACCGAGCTTAGGACTGAGCCGAAAAACGCGCGAACCGTGAAACCGCGGGCTTCCGTCACGCGTTTAAAACGGCGTATGCTTCGCTGGGCGAAGGATTTGGTGAAATTGGTTAAATCTGGGCTAGCCAAGTTCAAAGTCTATCATTACAGGGTGGTTAAAAGCCCAAAACATGGTTGATCAGAATAATTACCCTCTGGTAATTTAACATAGCTATTGAAAATGCCCATTTATAGTGGATTTTCCCATGAAAAATGGTGATTTTCCATAGTTACGTTAGTTTACCAGAGGGTAGTGTATGAATGTGGGATTCACCCAATGCATCCCAATGCCTTTTTCACCATCCTGTCAAAATCACCGAATTTTTATCGGTGGGATTCCAACCATCCCTAGATTTTAGTTGGTGGCATTGGGTTGCGAAAAAATGACTTGCTATGATCCAAGGAATCCAAGGCACTAAAAAACTGCCTGTTGTGACATGTTGTGCCGATGGTGGCGTAGGCGTCCACAACTTGGGGAACCCTTCCCTCCGAGCATCGGGAAGTGCGCACTCTGAGACCCAACAGATCCTGAAAGCGCCGCTTTTCTTCATCCGAAAGATTTGGCCCGAGGCATGAAATTCAGAACATCAGAATATATCAGAATCTTTCCAGGGAAATCTATAGGGAAACATCATGAAACACACCATTTTTGCCTCTCGTTCTCTTGGATCTCTTGGCCAAGAGGGATGGCGCTGCCGCGCCATTGGGCGCATTGGCTTGTGGCTGGCCTGGCAGCATGGCTGGCCGGTCAACTAGTGGGATGTGACTTTGACGATGGTGCAGAGGCGGGGGCGGCTGATCAGCCGGGCTATAGATGGATATTTGGATAAATCAACAAGACAAAATCGAGATTTAACCATCACACATGGTGACAAATTCTGATAGTAGGGTTTTTACATGGTTTTACCACCCTGTAAACATACAACAAGATGTGGAGCCCTCACCGTTTGTAGGTAATTTTCCGAACCGAAACCATTGGTTTTCCAATCTATGTTAGTTTATATTGGTTTACCCTAGTACTTTACATATATCATATATAAATATATATATATACACATGCTAGTATCAATAATATGTCTTCTTAACTATCACAATAGATAGTGGTTGTACATTTTATTGGTCCTTGGGCAATATATATGTATATATATATACGTACACGTATATCAACTATACGTATAACTTATAACTGTGTATATATACTTATAACTGTGTATATATATATACACATAGATTTGGGGATGGTATGCACAATATCAACTTGTATCAACCATAAATAGGAGAGTAATGGTTTCAATTAGTTGTAATGTTCCATCCTTAACGGATATGATTATCCGATTATCCCAATCGACAAACAAACTGTTGGACCAATCATGATGATTGAAATACTGATAATCATATGACAATAATTCTCCTGGTTGGTGGTTTGGAACATTTTTTTATATTAGGAATACTAACGCCAACTGACTAATATTTTTTGGAGGGGTTGAACCCACCAACCAGCTGATTATCATATTCCAATCCATCAAAAATCATCAAATTCCTGAAGTTGAAGCCAGTACTGTTCCAGTTATTTGCTGGCCGGTTTGCCCAGACAGAGGAACTCTGAGCATGATTCATATAAAATCAATGAATCTTGAGCTTATCTGCTTAAATTCAATGGATTGGTTTAAGGGAAAATCTACAAGAAACCATGGTTTTTACCATCAAATATAGGGCTTTCCTGTAAATTTTCCCATCATCCAGTTCTATGAATCTTGAGATTATCTGCTCAAATGAAACTATGATGATTCCACTTGCTGTCTGGGATAACCATCAAATATCCTCACATCACAAAAGCTGAGCTAAAGCGATGAGTCCAACAGAATATCTCAGCAACCCAGAAGTTTCAAACCCGTTTTTCATATTCAATCCTTTAAATCGAGATGACATTATTAGAATTGCATCTGAATTCTGACATTCAGATTCCGGGTTGGTGATGCACAAGAAGTGCTGTGGCCCCCAAACATCCATCGCCCCAGATCATCACAGCGCCCAAGCGTTTGGGGTCCTACCTGGTCATCGGTGATTGGGGATGGGATGCCAAAGCGCATGGCAGCTGGGCGAGATGGGCGGTGACGCCGCCTCCTCCTCATCATCATCAACCAGTGATAACCATTATATAATAACCATTAATAGCCACTAATAGCCATTAATAATCATTAATAGCCATTATATAATAACCATTGATAACCATCATCATCATCATCATCATCATCATCGACACGGAGAACTCTTGTATCATCACTTCTTGTCAATGTGCTTTTGTAGTCGATGCGTGGGAAAGGGCAAGTTCCAAATTCTGAAGCGCATGGACCTGAATTATCCCAGATTGTAGGGGCAAGCGACTCATGATCTTAACCCCCGGATAGTCGTCTTGGAATGCCGGATACATCAAAAACACGTGCGTTTCCTCACAACTTGTTGTGTGTATAGTCATATCAGGATACATTAAAAAGGATACATTATGCCATTAAACAACTTGTATGCCATTAAATGCCGGATACATTAAAAAGGCCATAAGGCCATAGTGTGGCTAATCATATCAGGGCTGCTCCGACTTGTTGTAGGTATATAAAGGACTCTCAGAAAGCGGACTGGGGTGACCCTTGATTGGTATACTGTCCCACCGACATGTATTACTCTATATGGCCCAATACCAATATGCAGAGAACCTGGTCAATGATCCGAATACGTATAATATATATATATATATATTGATATTGTGTAGTACTGTATTTGCAATATAATTGCATACATAATTATAATGCTCCAGATAGTGCCCGGCCGATGCCGGGGCGGAAGTTTCGCAAAAATGAAATGGCTACTATAGAGGAGATCAATGGCCTATAGGAAAGTTTTTTCGATGCAGAAGCAATGAATCAGTTGTGAGGTGTATCCAACAAATGAGCAAATGGTGGTTGAGATGCCAATAAAATGGCATGAAAGGATCCATGCAAATGTACAACTGACCTCATGAAACAATCAGTTAATGAATCAATGAATGAGCGCACTAGTGAGCCGATTAATCAATGAACCAATGAATCAGAGATTCAGTGAATCAATGCATGAAACAACAATTCGGTGAATCAATGCATCAATCAGTGCATGGCTGATTCAGTGAATCAATGAATGGATGATTAAGTGAATCAAAGAATGACCGAATTAGTGAGTCGATGACTCAATGAATCAGTGAATCAGTGACTCGATGATTCAGTGAACAGTTGATTCAGTGAGTCAACTAATCAATGAACGAGTGAACTAGTCAGCCGATGAATCAATGAACCAATGATTCAGTGAATGAACCAATCAATGAATTAGTGAATGAATGAATCGATGAATCAGTGAATCAGTGAACTAATGAATCAATGAATGAACGCATTGCTGGACGGATAGATGAGCGGGTTACTTCTTTGTTGAGCTACTTCTTCACTAAGCGACCTCTTCGCTGAAGTACCTCTTCTCTCAGCTACTTCTCCTCTGAGCAGCCTCTTTCTGGGCTACTTCTTTCTGAACTGCCTCCCAGCTAGCTTGTCTGTAGCGTCTGCAACCCAATTCTTCTCTTCCCGCAGCTTTTACAATGCGTTTAGAAGCCTCCAGCTGCAATCCCGCTTTCCAGGAGCGTCGCAGCATCGCTGACTGCTTTGCTGCGCGCAGCTGTGCTAATGCGTTTGTAGCACCCAGTTGCAAACCCGCATAGCAGGAGCGTCGCACTAAATCGACCAACACTCGCGCAGCGTCAGCAGTGCGGACTTTTTCGCGCTGCTCCGAGCGTGCCAGTTTTTTTTTTGTGTGGAGTCGAGCTCTCGCTACAGTCTTGTGCGCATTTTGCCCATCTCGTCTTCCAAAAGTGTTCTGATCCGCCACTTTTTTGCGATTTTGAAGTGCAAATTGAGCTCTTGCTGCACGCAGTCCTGTGCAGTTTTTGTCGACAGCTTTGCCAGATCAAGGCACGAAAACGCAGAAACCGAGACCCTACTTCTACGACCCCAGGAGCCACAATGCCTGGAAAAACACAGGGTTTCGCGCCCGAGAGTGTTTTCATCGATTTTCGCACGTGAATTCATGCGCTTCCGATCTACGCGTCCGAACTGTTACACTTCCCAGCTACTTGATGATGGGTGGTTGACATGGTGATGTGGTTGACATGATGGTGCGAATGCTAACCATGACCATCGTCCGTAACTCGGAAGCTTTCTAACTAAATGTTTATTTGATAAGACAATTTTAGTGTATGCCGGAATCTTGCGTTCACCCAGTTTTGGTCTGTTGATTTATGTACTTTTGATCAGGAAGAATCGCCTGGATACGGAGATGTGTCCGATGAATTGGTCGACCTGCCCTAGACTCCAAATTTTATGGGTCTGGGATGTCTCGAGGCAATTTGAACACCCGACGTTGTCAGCAACTGGTGGCCAATGCCATGCACAAACAGTTTGAAACCCTGGGAGTTTCTTGGTGAACATCTGCGAGATGATGTTTGGCATCTGTTTAACCCCTGAGCAAACCGGAATTTGATCGAAACACCATTTATCTTTCACCCTTTGGGTATCAAAACTCCGCAAGGACCCAAGAAGGCACGGATTTCATCGAAATGTAGAACTCAAAACTTGGTTTTGTAGAGACCCCCTACTTGAGAAACAAACCCCAGGCTACAGTTCCAAACGCCTTTTGAGACTGTCTGTGGGGGTGGTTTTTGGGGCCTAAACAACTTCTCAGAAGGTATTTGGAGCACACGAGATTGCACAATTAGTCTTGTGGAAGGCTTTCAGACCTCATCAGACCTCACCATCTGCACACGGATTGCAATCCCCACATCCAAGGGTTTTAGGCTGGCTTCATATATTTAACACAGGGCCAAATATCACATCCTTTAACTGCGATAAATTTGTTGTTTCTATCATGGTTTGGGGGTCTGCCTTGGGAGCCTCGCGTGCTTCTGTCTAAGCCGGTATCATTGATATACTGTAAAGTAATGTAAAGTAGAAATCAAACAACGTATCGAGATTCCTCCCCATCCCCAGGTTATCGTCCGGACCCTCCAGACCCTCCAAGGATGTGAATTTCGTGATCAATGTGGCCGACTCCTTCTACCCGGATGGTGTCAGCAGCAAGGATGATCCGCAGTGGGAGGTGAAGTGGAGACAAGTCTATTCTCCCCAGGTGCGCGCCTGGGTCAGTTGGTTCTTGTCTTATGGGGTACATTTCGGGTGTCCATGAAAATCCATTGCTTATAAATGGGCAATCATGGTATATCCATCACTTGGGCCCCAGGGGCCCCATGTTCAGAACTTCAGAACCTTTCTTTGACGGGTAGACCGAGCGGTCAGGTGCGCGGAGTCCCGTGGTATAGCATCTATGGCAACCATGACTACCACGCAGATCCCTGTGCGGCTGCCCAACTCCACTGTTGGATCAAAGCTACTTTAGGGGGGTGCTCCCTTCAAAGACAGGGTGAGTGCCCACAATAAGCGAAATATATATTAAATATATGTTTTTTGGGAATACACACCATCCAAACACACCCATCTGCCATCATTTGCCATTGTTCAGGGTTTAAATCCGACAGAATCCGACTTTTAATCGTCAAATATCGTTGAATCATGGTAAATTATGAAATCCTAATCTTCTACATGAAAAATGGTTCCTCTTTTCCAAGTAAAGCTTACTGTATATTATGCAATTTCCATAAATTGGATTTAGCACTTGATGGCCTATCTCCGATTCTTGCTATTTAATTTCTTGCTTGCTGAGAGGACAAGGCCCAAGAAACCAAGTGTGGATCACTTGCGTGCAAAATGCACTGCGATCACTGCGATCACATATACATACTTACATACTGTAATTATATATATGCATGATATTTGATGGCACTGGCTCTACTTGCTTGGTGTACAATCATGAGGATGTGCATAAACTACCTATCTGTACATTTTTATTCGCACTACATATCTGTATACCTACTAGCAAAGATTCATCGGCTCACGGCCTTCGTGTTGTTAAGCACCGCGCCAGGTGCTTGCACCGAGAATGTGACAAGCTGCGCACAGGTGAACGGAGACATCAGTGACTTGGGGTAGCTTGGTACATCATTGACCTTGGGAATCAACCGAAACCAATTCAACTATCATTAAGAGGTATCTGTCTAACCAATCTAGACAAAGATTGGGGGATATGCGAGCAAAGATTGGGGCTTAAATACGGTTGAATGTTTGTTACACTTCTCGATTTGTGCCTGTCATCCTTTCGCAGGCAAATCTTCTCTGTGTCGTTCCAACTGGTTTTCAGCCCTGACAGCAAAGATCGGTCATTGGAAAAACCGACTGGGGGGTTAAAATGGGCTTGAGTTTGGAAAAATCCAACATTTAGCTAGAAAGCATTGGATTTGGGGACTGTGATTTGTTGTGGCCCAATATACATCACCTTCCTTGTAGAACTGGGCTGGATGTCTTAACATTACGAACGCTGGAGGTTCCATGCACTTTCTGGGGCGACCAAAGTGTATCAGGCGGCTTGAAACGGAGATTGATGAAACGTTTCGAGTGGCATTTTTGGGTGTATACCCTATTCTCAGGCACATCCAGATATCAGTTAGTTTACAACCTCCATAAACTATATAGATACTAATAATGTACCATAAGCCCATTGTGAAATTGGAGTGATGTGTTACCATCTTAGCTAGCCAAGTATGTGGCACCATCTTAGATGTACAGTACCTAGTTATATACACATATATATATACACATATATATATACATATATATATATATACATATATATATATATATATATATATATATATTGTATATATTGTATATATA
>Ga0126342_10013787_pt1 | contig 14291 bp, 14 predicted proteins | sample Cyp1metagenome_FD_92528 | JGI IMG/M metagenome (GOLD analysis project Ga0126342, IMG submission 92528) | Coral microbial communities from Lord Howe Island, Old Settlement Bay, Australia - Cyphastrea 1 metagenome | ecosystem: Host-associated > Invertebrates > Cnidaria > Coral ...
CTCAAGCACCTTTCAGTCCATCAGTGGCTTCGCTCTGCCATCCCTGATTCACAACAACCAACCTCTCCTATAGGTTTCCTATTTTTGAAACTTCCGCCACCGCCTTGTGCGGCACTACTGGTAACCATGGTTGTTAACCATTATTAACAGTTTTTTTTTACCACAATGGTAGGGCTCAACCACCAACCAGCTATAAATCAACCCAAGCTGCCGACCGTCCCAGGGGATCTACGTCCCAGCAGCCCCCAACGATTCTGGGCTCTCCGTGGGTGGCGCGTGGGCGTTGGTGCAGCCCCCCAGAAACCAAGTGCTGCAGTACGTGGCTTGGACAATCTCACCTGGCAGTGGGAAATCCGGCATGTTGCACCGGTATGTATATATATATATATTTATATGTGTATATATATATATACATATGAAGATCATCAATTCATCAATATGTAAAAAACATGTCTTGATGCAAAATAAATATCTGTCAAATTCCACAAAACATGAATATGATTAATTTAAGTTGTTCTTTTCTGCCTGCTATTCTGCCTCTGTTTGTTTGCTGGTGGGGTAAAGTCTAAGAGCATGCAAATCATATAGGTGTATATGCGGAGTTTGAAACATGAGAAAATGGTATGTCTTGGGAACTGGGTTCAGGCCCATCTGATGGATGAGGTTGTTGTTGGTTTGCTCCTCTGACAACTGACATTGGCAAGCTGTATTTGACATGTGTCAATTGTCAATCGTTGCCCGTTGATGCTTGCCACATCTTGCCAGCACACCAACGGGACAATTTGAGGTGTCTAAGTCGAAGATACTTGACAGCTCAAACGGTCACTTGATGGGACATTTTGTCCACCTTAGACGGACGGCACCTTGATCCGCTAGCTCTCGCGGAATATCATGTTCAAGATAACTTCAGACTGAGCATTTGATGAAGTGTTGGAGGCATAGGTCTTGCACTTTTGTGCAAAGAACCTGATTCAGTTGAGAAGTGCCCAAAAGACCGGTAGATTCGGTAGATTGATGGTAGATTCTTAGAGGGGTTATGACCCATGGGAACCACTTTTAACCAACCTGGATGATCTCCCTGCGCCGGCTTCAGGCTGGCTTTCGCCTCTGGGAAGCTTGGAATGGGGGGAGTGGGATGAACAGTCTCCCAGGATTCAACTTGGAACCCCAGAGATGGTCCTATCATGCCTATCATGTCATATCCGATATATTCCAATAATTTCTAATATGTCATACGGGATGGGGCCCCCAAGATAGCTAAGTTGCCTTATAAGTGGCTTAACTATGGTTTATGGTAGATATAACTTGATATAACTATAGTTAGTGGGGGTTACAATGGTTTATGAACCAACTTTTAAACTGGGGGGCCCATCCTGTATCCAATATCAAAATCATGAAAATCATCTTCCAACGCCATTTTTTAAACGGGGTTTCAGTACAGTTCCAGGGCCCCTGGTTGAATTGGAACATTTCCTCTTTTGTTCCAGGCCTTTAGTCCAGGTCCCAGCCAAGACTATTTGGTGTATGAATTGGGGATGTGAACTGCAACTGCGTTCACAAGAGTACAGGCTTTTGACCTGCAACCAGAAGTCCAAGATCTGAATATATCTGACTTATTGTCCATATTTTCTGCAACGATGATCCCAAGTGAAGAAGAAAAATGGGAGGGGCCAAAACCAGGATGAAGAGCAGCTGGAAGAAGTGGCGCGAGCTTGGGGTGCGACACGTGGCTGCACGGACTCAAGGTATTCGTTTCGAACAAGGGGGTTGGTTGCCTTGTGTATACCAAGATAGATGGCTAGTGTTTTTTTCCGGCTAATAGGAAGCTTGTTTTGCACTCAACAAGCTTTCGGAGTTAGCCGGACAACATGCAAAACACTCACAGAGTAACTGATCTGTTTTGGGCCTCCCCAACCACTCTGAAGAGTGGCCACTCCCCTTTCTGAAGATCTGTTGGTTTGTGGCCCTACAATTTCAATCAGCATATTATTTACTACTGTAACTACATTTGGTTCCTGCTGAGCATGAGACCTATGGAGTTTATCTACCATAGTCATCTTACAATAAGCTGAGCTGATCAATCCAAATGTTTACATCAATTTTCACTATATTTGATATGAGTCTGTATGAACTATTTGAACATATTTGAACATATTTAAACTATCATTTCATCATATGTCATCAACCAGCTGCACCACTTCTCGCCCCAGGAGACGATTGAGCCAGCTTGGCGGCGTGGAACATTTGGCCGAGCTTCTGAGTGCGGCACCGAGATCTCACAGGGGATCTTTGAAAATGGAGGATACCCGGATACCCCCCCGAAACGACACTATTAATACAAGGTGGTGCCCCATAGTTAGCTAAGTTGGTTTATAACTTCAATAACTATGGTTTATGGTAGATATATCTATAGTTAATGGGGTTTATAAACCAACTTATAACTGGGGGGCACAACCTTGTAGGGAAAATGATGATTACTCTCTGGTAAACTAACATAGCTATGGAAAATCACAACTTTTAATGGGAAAATCAACTATAAATGGCCATTTTCAATAGCTATTGTTAAATTACCAGACGGTAACCATGAAATTTGAAATAGGATGCCCAAGTTCAGACAAACCCACAAGTATAGATATCCCGCTGTCCGGATCCTGTTTGTTTGATCATGTTTACGCAGCCTTACATGCGATAAACCTCCAACCAGCTGGCAATGCCTGACCCATTCTTTCACTGATAGTCGCACAAAGGATAGGAGAAATTCCAGTGCTATCTTTTTTTCTTAAGAAAACATGTACAGTAGCGACTCAGTTTTCTATCTTGTAGCGTGACTATCCATCATGTTACATATGGAACATGTTACAACCGTCATGTTGCAGGCCATGGCCCACCGGGCGAGAAACCCATCGTTGCGGTGGTACGAGGGCGACAAGAGCCCTTTGGTGGACAGGAAGTGTTTGTAGCGGGTGGATCTGATGGGTTTTGGATGGAAAAATGGTGTGTAAATTTTATTTTTTTTTTGGGGGGACAAACCAAAAATTGAACTTGACGAAGTTTCTGTCGGATTCTGCAGACAGTTTTTCGGTGGAGCTGGGGACCAACATGAACCAGATGATAGGGATGAGATGAGCCTCCAAGAAGTCGAAAGTGGTGATTTTTGTCACATGGGGTCCCCAGTTCCGGAGTTGTTCTTAGGGGCAACGTAAACCATGAACATGGTGGCGAAAGGATGCGAACGGAACTAGCGAATCCAAGTGTACTGTAGTGGAGATAGGACCAGTGAGAATCGGGATCTCATCAACTTGCGTTTCTGCAAGTGGGGTATCCAGCCAAAAATTTTACTATGTTTTACTGTTCTTCCCTTAAGGATCCTCCAACGTCACCTGCATTCTTACTGCCTGCAGGGTTGCTCCAACCAAGTATTGGTAAATCAGGGCCACAAGGATACGAAATGAGCGATTCTCACTCCTTATTTACCCAATTACCCCCCTTGTAACTTGGCTGTTGGGAGCACAGTCCCGCTTTGTTCCATTGCCCATCATATGAAAGTTGCTGCCAAAATCGCTGCATTTTGGGGTTGCCCTGACAACCTTTCGGGATGATATAAGTAAAATTGATTAGAAAAGAATGGCTTGAAAATTTGAAAGTTCTTCGAAAGTGCTTCGTAAATTTTACCTCACAATCGCCACGATGAAATCTGTGGCTTCCCCAAGGTTCGGTCCCCGTGCGTTGGGACATCGCTCTCTGTTGGCAGTACCCGACTCCGCAAAGATGAGAGACCGTGCCCTGGATCAATGATGATCAATCCACCTGGGAAACCATGTGGATTTTCCAGGCAAATACCGGGCAAATGTGGTGTGTCTTATAGTTTTCCTTAACTCATCTTGGGATGTACGGTAGCAAGAGATCGGTAAAATCCAAGGAATCATAATCTCCCGGCCTGCAGGAATGGGAGTTTGATGGCAAAGGCCAACTTTTCATCATGTGAGATCTATCTCTATGTCCGCTGCTCCAGGTGTTTTTTCTCGATTTTTTCCCATCAAAAAGTTGGTAAATTTCCGCATGATCTAACGACGATCCTCGCACAGCTCAGGGATGAATCGTTTGAAGAGCCGGCAGCACCTCGGAAGGGCTCTCGACAGGGCGGGAGGTCGGAGGAATTTCAGAATGGCTTCAGAACTTCGGAAGTGGATCTCTCCTATTTTGCCATGGGTTTATAATATGTATATATATATATATATGTATATGTAACTTATGAGATTACTTATTTAACTTACCACGCCAAGAGAGCCACTTCTTCGCGGCTTGGTTTCATTTGCTTTGAAAAAATGACCTCGGAAGGGACCCAGTTGTTTGTCCAAGTGGGTCAACAGATAAATCGTCGGCTCATCCCAAAAGTTTCAACATCAAATATACATAATTATATATATACACGTATATACGTATATATATATATATGATATTGTATGCATATATGTATACGTGTAATTGATATGTATACAATATCATATATTTATATATAATTTCACTCACTCATATATTTATATATATATACACATTATATATTATTATATATCATATTGTATATATTGATTATAGATACTGGTTGGTGGTTTGGAACATGGCTTTTACTTTTCATAATACCACCATTACCAGTATCTATAAGAATCATACCAAGGCTCATATATTTTCATAATACCAGTTCGGAACATGGTATATTTTACAGAATCTACCAAGGTATTCATGATCAACAATATATGATAACCACTACAGAATATCTCAATATATGGAATATGTCTTCGTTATCAATATATTTTACTTTTCCATATACCCTCTGGTGAACTAACATAGCAATGGAAAATGGCCATTTATAGTGGATTTTCCCTATGTTAGTTCACCAGAGGGTATTGAGGTCATGTCATCATCCCAAGGTGGTTCCGCCCAGTGGCGCCCATGATCGCCGACGAGGCGCTCCCTGAGGTCTTCGGGCGCGAGGTGAAGTCACCGTAACTCGTGGGCTTTTGAAGCCCCGGGGGTCATGGTTTCACCAAGGAGAAATGGGGATTTCATGGGATTTAACCATGAAAAGAGGTGATTTCACAGTGATTTCATGGGATTTCACCAACAAATGGTGATTTAATGGGATTTAATGAACTTTTATGGGATTTAACATGATTTAACCAAGAAAAATGATGATTGAATGGGATTTAATGGGTAAACCATCAAACAAATGCTGATTTCATGGGAGTTTTAATTGGATTTCACCATGAAAGACGGTGAAAAATAGTCATGAGATGGGATGAAAACCATGACACATATTTTTGGATGTGGAGATAGAACTGATAAATGATTGTTGGTTGATGATTCTAGGGGATTATACTAACAGTATTTTGCTGATTGTCACAGTGCATTACGGGAATCCCTGAAAAAAAACGATGACATTATGATAAACTGTATGTTGATTGATTTGTTTCGTTATTCTGTGTGACGATCATTACTATTGCCATTGTTTGTGTATTCATCTAAGGCTACTTCAATGATTAATTTATATAACTATTACTTGTCTTAAAATGTGGTGATTATTATAAAGACACTTCACTGCGACCCTACTGCAAGTGAGGGTTAGGAAATAGGGAACGATCCAAAAACGACCTTATTTCAAGTTGGTGATTTATATAAATTTGGACAAAGTATATACTGTAATGATACGGTAATTATATATAGTATATAAGCACGATAATAACAATAGTTATAGATGATTATATATAGTTTAGTTATAGATCACGGGTAGTTTCGCCAATGCTTAACCAGAACAATGATGAAACATGATGATATGGTTAACGTGCGATATGCATATATAGGTGACTATATACACAATAGATATATATATATATATATATAGAAACCAAGTGTAACATCATATGCACTTAGTGGAATGATGAGGCAAGGATGATTGAGGTCTTTGCACTTCGAACACCCTTGCTTTCAGAATTTCTGTCGCTACCATTGTCATGGGTAGGGCTTCAACTAACTGACTCGTAGACTTGATCGTTTGGAGGTTTTTAGGTACCCATGTTGGGCACTGCTCGTTGGGTTATACCTAGGCTTGGATTTATGGTGATTTTAAAACAATGTATGATTGCAGTGGTTGTAAGATGTTGTAAGTAGTATGGCATGTTATAACCGGTATTTGATGAAATGCGATCTGGGTATATACTGTGACAGAGCTGCACCCCTGAAATATTCTCAATCATCAAAGAACGGAACCGTAACCAATAATGATGGAGATATTTTGAAGCAACAACAAAATGGGGTGGTTTATGTGATCGACAAAAATTGGGAAAGTAAAACAGAACTGAACCAATTTATGAACTTAGTGGAAACTGTATGTTTTAGGTGTATTCTATATATATATATGTATGTAAGTACTTACAAAGATATATTACGAATGACAGTGATAGAAGATTGCTTTTCTAGAAATTGTAGGAATGCGACCAAGAGAAAATGGGTCCCAAATCATCTACCAAATAAAGGAATTCTCCTGTGATAAAGACCAGGAACCAACCCAATCAAGCTTGTCATGTAGCTAAGCCAACCAAGCTGGCCCAAAAGAAGCTGACATCATGAAAATTATTTACAGTGTATATACAAATTGGTGTGCTTTCCACCCGCCTAGCTGCAGTACCCCATTCTTGCAGTACCTAGGTATATGTCGATGGCTCCACGCGTCTTGAAGGATGTCCTGGAACGCTTCCCTGCTTTATCACACTTGGATGGTACTGCACGGCATCAATCAGTAGGCCCTTTGTCAGCAGCTGGTTCCAGTTTTGGTGCCCCATGTCGCCCCCATGATCGTTGCTGACATCCTCAAGTTGACTGGTTCCCAAGTATCGTGACCCATGTTCTCAGATATTGTGATAAGAGAGTCTATAAACCGCAAAAGGATGCAGAAAAATATGTAAGTAAAAAACACATACCATTGCTACTAATACTTTATATCTAAATTTGGGGGTTGCCAGATTATAAAATGATACTAAGACTCCAGCTCCCTTGCCACAAGCTGGCGCGCCTTAGAAGTTGGTGGTATTTATATAAGATTTAGCTACCAAATTATTTGTGTAATCACCATAAACCAAACTTAAGGTGCTAACTTATGATTATGAATAAACTATGGTGATAAACCAGCTATGTGTATTGTAATTATAGTAAGACCCAAGAAGATGCAGGAAAAACAGATGTACCAAGGCAGGATTTTGCGAACTTCTATCTTTTACAGGCTTACATGTTGTATCCCACAATGTATGGTAATGTGTCAGAAGTATATTTATACTATTATTTTTTATTTATATTCACCGTAAGATCTATATATTTACCGTTGACATATGTCAAAGTTCTTCAGGAAAAACAACAACAACAACAACAACAACAGCAGCAACAACAACAACAACAGCAACAGCAGTTAAAAGTAAAGTAGGACTAGAACAAAAATTCATCCAGTTATCATCAGTTATACAAATATCTACAAACTAGTCAAATCATTAGTTTAGACCAGTTAATTCCCTTTAAAAAATGTTTTTTCTTAAGACAATAATAATAATATTAATATTCAATACCGGGTTTACTCATAAACTAAACTGGATTAACATCATCAAGTTAGATATCATCATCATCATCTTCATCATCATCATCATCATCATCATCAATGAACTGGGTTAACTTCACTCCCTTTATGGGTTTTCAATACCTAGGTGAAGCCGATGAGCCATGGATCCATCAGTTGCTACTGGCAGTGGCCAAGCATACCGGCCTGGCGGCGCTGATCAACACCAGCGCCATGGCGCAGTTCCAGTTCTAAGTGGATTATTTCTGGATTATAAGTGGATTATTTGTGGATATATATATATATATATATATTGATTGTAACCATGGTTATATCAGTTATATCAGGGTTGAACAATTCCCATGGTTATAGCCATGTTATAGCCATGTGTAACCTCAACTGCGCCTTGCGCAAAGCCATGGTTTCTGTGTTTAACATGGGGGGGATTCATGATTTAACGTGATCAAGAAACCATCCAAGATATGGGGGTTTCCTTAAGTCATGGGGGTACCCCCAGTCATCATCCATTTATAGATGGATTTTCCCTTGCAAACCATCCAGCTATTGGGTACCCCAAGAATGGAAACCCCCATATGGAATGATACAATTCACAACTCACCGATGGTCGTGTTCGAAAAGGTTTGCACTGAAGGGAATGATAAATCAGTGACAGAAATTAAGGATGTTCCACCAGAATTTATGGTCATATTTCAGATATTTGATCTTCCCAAAACTAAAAGTACAGTAAAATCTGGGACTTCACCAAGAAAAAATGGGGATGACACCCCCCAATTTTAGGGGAATCTAAGCAATCAAGAAAAATTGGGTGCCTCAAAAATGCATGAATTTTCCTGGCATTTACAGACCATCAACATGACAACGTGGAATGAGGGGTTTAACTAACAGAAAGCATGTAAAAATACATGCTCTTCCCATAGTCATGGGATTTTAAATAACATGGCATATTTTATAGTTATAGTATTAACTATTAAATTTGGGAAATTACATAATTTAACTATTATATTAAAAAAAATATATAGGATTTTACATATAATTCTATGTAATAATCATAGTTATTTAAGCCACAAACATGTGAGTCAGACTAGACTCAGACTCAGTCACCAACCAATTATGGGAACAGATTGGCACTAAAATGTGAGATGTAGCTTAACCAACAATATGGATGCTTCATTTCTTGATTCTTTTAGCGAACCATGTCAAATTGCATTTACCGAATATTCGACAATATATATATATAATTACACACATATACATATGTATAATACTTGCAAAATCGGTTCCACAGCACTAGCCATGGCTATTCAGGCCTTGTGTTTGGGAGTCAGCTCCATCCCCTTGCGCTATGGGATGTTCATCAATGTTCTGCCATCTCTATTAGCGGTGTTCCATTTGAAACACGGGGACACTTTGCACCCAGGATGTGCTGCTTTGAGGCTATTTAAGGATGTGCTGCCATGACTATTCTTACTGGTGCATTTTACGTAGGGAATGGATGGGTTTCTGGGGGTTGCTGGGATTACTATGAATAGTTAGCCAGTGGATCATTCCCGAAAATTCCCTAGGTTTAGCACCAGCAAGTATTCCCCCCACAGTGGATCATGAATAGTATTCTTCTTGGACGATGCACCAGTACGGTGGGTTGGGGTCCCGGGGTCCTCACGGAGAGGCTTCAATGCGCGGGGGCAGCCCATAGCCAACAGCATCAAGGAGTGCTTGAAGATGTTGACCGAACTGCCTGACCTGGATTATGTTCCTCGGTCGTCACTGGGGAACCGATTTGGACACAGAAAAAAAGGATCAAAAGCCGCGCTGGTCATGTAGAAATCATGTAGAAATCATGTCGACATCATGCCTATGAGGGGTTGATACATGATTTTGACCACCCCTATTCTGTCCAATTGGGTTGGGACCCCAAAATGTCTTCGAGCGAAACTTGGTCGACTTTGGGGAGTGGGAAATTGATGGTATTTGATGGGTTTTCAGGCATAGGCCTTATTGTGAACGGTTGCTGTTGGTTCCCTCTGCCATGGTGAATGTTGACCAGCTACAACAAGCAAAGAAACCCCGGTGGTTACGGAACAGGCAATCAAAAGTATGGTGGCCCAGTCCAGGTTTTCTGTACTTTGCTGTCGCGCCCACTTGGATAATCATGATAATCATCCCAATTCATGAAATCCGCTTAGTGATGAGTAGCCCATGGTTAGGAAGTCCTTGAACTTGGCACTGTGAACCACCTTGAACTCGCCTCAGGTGCTGATCGAAGATTGGTTGTTTCAATCACCTGGTGATGGCGCCATGGCTGGCGCCTTGTGACAGTCTCTAGCATCAGAAATTGCCAGCTGTCTACCATAGCGTGCCCGGGGCAGGTACGGTATTGATATGATCACCTCAAAATGGGACTGGGCAATGTGATAGCTGGCTGGTTAAATGGGTATTTGGGTATGTGTCATGATTTAACCCGCAGACAAAATGGTCTGTCACTAGGATCGTATGCCACCCCCTTTGTCTTGACACATACTCATCTAATGTTAGGCGCCAGGGATTGGGAAAGACCCTTTGGACGGCCCCCTCGGCGTTTGGGCAACTTGACCTCCAAAGTGTTTCGGCGCTGGCAATGCCCAGCGAAAGTGAGCTCTCGGCGCTGAGGGAAACGTAACATGGATGCTCTCCCAGCAGGACCCCGAAGTTGGTAAATTGCTGGTCAATTTGTGCTGTGTCAAAGCAGCCTTTTGTTTACTGGGCATCCAACAGCCCGGCATCCAGCTCATCTTGGCTCCAGCATCGTCCCATGATGTGCCGTCAGCGACATGGCGATCCGGATTGTCCAACATGTCTGAAAACTCAGAGCGTTGGGAGAATTTTTGGAGATGTTCAAGCTTTGGGTCATGGAATAAGCATCAAACATGACATAAACATGGGGATTTAGTATGAAATTTAATCATCTAAACTGGGGACATCCCATATCTTCCCATGGGCAGCCAGAATGTTTTTTTTTTTTTTAAATAGCTACATTTTTGTTAACCGTTTTGATGAGCAAGTTGGTGGATTGGAACTCATCGTATCCATCCTGGGATGATGATCCTCGAGATTTAAGTTCTTGCGGCTCCAGAAAAATCATAGATCCATAGCCGGTATAATTATGGATAATATTATGGAAATAACAGAGATTTTTATCCAATCATATCCATCAATGATCCCAATGGATAATATGAATGGATCATATTATGGATATCCATTCTGATCCAATAAAATCAGCGAAGCAGAAGAAATTATGGACATGACGCGGGCACCAAGGCGGCAGCGGCACGTGATTCCGTGGTATCAAGCTTCTTTAACTTTCTCCACTCTGGAAGGTGCAGAGTCTGACAGGGAAGAATCATACACGTCATACACACACAAAAGTAATTTATGTAGCTTAAGGATGATGAAAAGGCGTGTACAAATTACATGCTTAGGTGTTTTTTCATCTGCGCATCTTGAATTGATATGTTTGACTTGTCATCCCAAAAATCAAGAGCGTTTGTGCTGAAGGTCTGACCACCACTGTGACGGGTGCATTTTCAGCGTCGGATGTTCCAGTGGTGTTGCTTCTGGACCACTCGTTTGTCCCATTGGATTCATTAGATGTGAACAACTTCAGAGGATGTGTTTCCCAGCTTTGGTATTTATGTATATGCTGTAACCTGTTTCGTGGGTGATAGGCAGTGGAATCTGGGGTTAGGAGCAACCCTGTGAGCCAGTCGAATCAAATTTCCAGCTGGGCAGGGGCTATGGAAAATGGCCTGGCCCATTTATAGTTGATTTATGATTTACCGAAGAATGGTGATTTTTCATAGCTATGTTAGTTTACTCACGGGTGTGGCAGTTGCGGATTGGATTGACTCGAGTGTTTAGTTTGAGCTTCTCCAATTCTGTGTTTGTGGTTTTTAACATGAACTGGGTTGATTCAAAGAAAGATTGCAGGAAACCATGCCCTTGATTTAAGACAAGGGCGGTGCCATTCAGTTCGTGGAATTATACCATGGTTCCCTCAAAGCATATTTGGCTGGGTCCAAGACAGTAAAATCTGAGTGATTTCTCATTGGTTTCCCCAGTTCCCCCATGAAAGAATAAACATTGCGGGTATATCATCACTGTATCCCGGTATTTCCCATTCTTGAACGACACCCGTGTACTCCAAGCTCTTCCCGCCAGATCGGGATATGTCTTATTGTGCAACTTGGCGCAGCAGGTCGCAGTGAGAACATTGCTGGGATAGTCCTGAAACAGGCTGACTATGGTGACTCAAATATCTCATGGCTTATCAATGTGAATCACCTCCGCAACATCCAGGGAGTTCTTCCAATGGCTCTACTAAGCCCAGATTCAGAACAGCTTCAATTTACATCAATGCACATCATGTTTCCACTATTTTCAAAGGTTTTGGAGTTTGCCAACTTCTAACCTTAGCGGTGTTGATGCGTTATTCAAGTATTCTCTTGTGATTTAACAGAAGCTATGAACAATCACCATGTTGGATAGGTACAGGTACATCATCGAACTAAACTGTACATGTTCAATGGCTATATAAAACTACCGGATGGTATATCATAATTATCTCACAGTACATCATGTCATACTATTTGAATCTATTTAATAGTATCAATGTATCACGATTACCGATTGTTTTCTTTTAAAGCTTAGAAACTCCCCGAAAAGATGTCCAAAGATGGTATAGTTCCAGCTGTCCAAGGTATTATCGGCATCTTTTTCTTGTTGTTTGCTATATGAGTGACATAATATAACAACAATGTCATAGTAACTAGTAATTCCAACCGTTTTAATATGATCATTGTCATTATATGTTATTATAAATGTAATTATAATACAATGTATATATATATATATCCATATGTGCATAACCTGTATAATATATACATACAGGTTTTGATAAGGTGTAATAATAAAGTCTTATATAAGAGATTGATATCATATCCCCATCTTCATCTTGCACATGTTTCTTACGCCTTGTTTTTTGCCTTCAGGTGGCTTCGCCCTGCTGGTGCTGGCGGGGGTTGGGGCCCTGCCCTGCCTGCCCTGCCTAAACATGGATGATTTGGGATGGTAAGAACATATGAAAATTCTGAATCATGGGATATTATGAACATAAACATGTAAGACATATGGGTATGTCTGAAAATGTTGGGTTAATCTTCCCAATGAAATAGCCATTTAAAAACGGGATAATGATCAGCAAAACCACTGGGTTTAGGGGTACACTATTTTCAGACAAACCCATATCAATATCAAGAATACATTCCCTAGTCATGGCGGTACCTCAATAGCTGGATGGTTTAGAATGGAGAATCAGACAATAACATGGATGATTTGGGGGCAGCCCCATTTTAGGAGTATCAAGATATATATATATGTATTATCAATATGAATGTGTTATTCACGATGGGATATGATTGGATACAGATGATATTGTTTTTAAACCAGATTTACGAACTATATGGGTCGCGTGTCAATATGGGATATATATACACACATATGTATATATATAATAATGATAATAATAATATTTTTAGTAATAATAATAAGAATAATAATAACAATACTAATAATAATAACAATATATATATATTAGATTGTGAATGGGGAAGTTCTACCGGAAATTGTGAATATGGGAATATGAATGAATCATGAATATGATCGAAGGAAGTTTAGAAGTCAAACTTCCGACAATATGGACAGATGAAAAGCAGAGATGGAAAGGGTCAGAGAGAAGAGAAAGATTAGAATAGAGAAGCGTAGAAGAGAAAGAGTCAGAAGAAAGAAGATGCAGATGCGCGAAAAAGGTAGGAAAGTCGCGAAACACTGTGTCTTTCCAATGTTTTGTGGCTCCGGAGGGTCGAAAAGTAGGCTCGCTAAAGCGGCGGGTGCGGAGCCAGCTGGCCAGATGAGAGATGAAAAATTGCACGCCGTTGTGGCGCGAAGCGCATTTCCAAGTCAAAAGGCACAAAACAAACCAGGTGCGGACCACTTTTGGCAGTTGAGATGTCGAAAAAGTGCACGCCGTTGTGGCGCGAAGCACATTTCCAAGTCAAAATGCACAAAACACACCATTGTCGGACCACTTTTGGAAGTTGCAATGTCGTAAAAGTGCACGCCGTTGTGGCGCGAAGCAGATTTCGAAGTCAAAATGTACAAAACACACCAGCTTCGGACCATTTTTACTAGTTGAGATGTCGAAAAAGTGCATGCCGCTGTGGCGCGAAGCACATTTCGAAGTCAAAATGTTAAAAACACCAGGGGTTCGGACCACTTTTAGAGTTTCAGATGTCGAAAAAGTGCACGCCGTTGTGGCGCGAAGCACATTTCGAAGTCAAAATGTTAAAAACACCAGGGGTTCGGACCACTTTTGGAGGTTCGGATGTTGAAAAAGTGCATGCCGTTGTGGCGCGAAGCACATTTTGAAGTCAAAATGTTAAAAACACTAGGGGTTCAGACCACTTTTGGAGGTTCTACACTACACTACACTAGATTACACTACACTCCACTACACTATATTACACTACACTACACTCCAGTACACTCCACTACACTAAATTACACTACACCACACTACATTACACCACACTACATTACACTGAATGACACTGCACCACAGATAGACAGGTAGACAGATAGA
>Ga0126342_10013788_pt1 | contig 14291 bp, 12 predicted proteins | sample Cyp1metagenome_FD_92528 | JGI IMG/M metagenome (GOLD analysis project Ga0126342, IMG submission 92528) | Coral microbial communities from Lord Howe Island, Old Settlement Bay, Australia - Cyphastrea 1 metagenome | ecosystem: Host-associated > Invertebrates > Cnidaria > Coral ...
CTTCTCTCGCCCCCCTATCCCAAAGCCCCTCGTTTGGACCCCCCCTCTCGCCACCTCTCGCCCCCTTAAATGGGGGGGTCCAAATGAGGGGCTTTGGGGGGATCCACATGAACCCCCGCCCTATATACATGCACCAATATACATGCACACAAAACACTGGCAAATGCACACACTTTCGCAAATACTATTAGATATAGGTTTCGAAAGGAATTCTGACTAGTGTATTGCTTATGCATGTTTTTCTGCTCTCAAAGCCAGAGCAGCTACCGGGTCCACTTTGTTATAAGCACACAATTCTGTGGTGGACCGGGCCCTTGAATTCTTCAACATGTTCTTTCAAGGTGAGCGAAAGATTGCCAACATTTTGATCGTAAACGTGGATCTCCTTGGTAAATTCATATCTTTCGTGCATTAGAAGGGCGACCTTAAACAGGGTTCCATCAGTTCCTGGGTTTGCTTACTGGGACGTTTTTATTCCCAATGGGGGACCCACCATTTGGATAATTCACTGATATTTTAACAATTTTTGATGGGTTTCCCAGGCACATCCAAGAGTTCATATTGCTTAAGGTGATTGATCAAAAAGTAAAAGTAGGGCGGGCTTTTCTGGGTCCCGTGACGTTTCATTTTCCTTCGAAATGCTGGATGACAATCACATGTTCATTGTTTGGGACCATGCTTTACAGCAAATAGCATCGAAAAAGGACCTACAAGTTTTGCTCATTGCTTATTGCGACTCTTGTATATAATTTGATGGCTGTCGTCATCTTTCTGCCTGCCAGCAAAAGTCGGTCATACGCGGGATGTTTGCACCAATGCTAAATCCAAAAAATAGGGTTTATCGGTATCGTCCTGAGTTCGATTCCTGCACACCTTCTTTCCGGGACAAGTATGATCCACAAGAAGACACAACATTGCATTTAATTACCCATACCGATGCAAACGCGTAAATTAAATCCAAAGAGGGTGATTCTAGACATCATACCGTCATGTACAAAGTGTATTCAAGGCTCACTGGGTCCAAATGACCCATTTCACAGGAGGCCCGCTGGAGGCTCTACAAATAGGGCATGACTACAAACCCATCAAAATAGTTCTCTTGAAATGGTGGGCTCCATCTTATACCCTAGTGCCTCTTGCCAACGACCAAGAACATGTTTTTTGATTCGTGCTCAGGCAAGGCGCAGGTCGATGTGACACAGGCCGCCCAAGCTTCTTCAGATCCGACCTGGGTTTGCAGAAAAGCTGTGTTCTTTTTGGTGAGAGGGAACCAAGCTGGCTACAGCAGCAAACACGCTAGTGACGAGACTCATTTTTCACAATCATTAAACCCCTTTAAAAAAATGTAATATATCGTGAAAAACTGGATTTCGAAGTTTTTTCCCTCTAATATTCCAATGAAAACCTTAATAATAAAAATATAAAAGTACGATTTGAAAATTGATTAAATCACCTATGAAAATCAAAATAAATATTGCCAAAATCAAGATTTCGAAGCTTTCCCCTAATATTCCACTGAAAAACCCTAATAATAACCCTAATAATTTAAAAAAAAACGATTTCAAATTTGATTAAACGTCTTATAAAATTCTAAATAACATATTGCCCAAAACTGGACTGCGAAATATTGCGAAGCTTCCCCTAATATTCCAATGAAAACCTTCATAACAAACATAAACACATATTAAAACATAGAACTTGTGAGATGGGACCCGAATAAAAAACCGCCAGGTGGCAATATATTTTTATTAGTAGGGGGAAATCAATATTTCACCATCCTGTGCTCCTATTGATCCTCAATTACCACAATTAAGAATCCAATTGTGCCCAACCAAAAAAAACGGAAGTGCCACACCAATCCTATTTTTTATTTGGGTGAGTTTGAGCAATAGTAAGAATGATTTATTTTTTTGTATACGATGTACTGTATATTTATTCATCTACCGTATCTATATTATATGGCTTATACAAGCAATTGATAAAAGGCTAACACGTGAAACAAACCAAAACATAACTATGATATATCATGTTTGTTAAACAACAACTACAACTATCCGTATCTAAAACCAGCCGTTGGCTCCCATATTTCCATGTGGGTGTGTGTTTCAAACAACTGGCACAGCTCCACTTCAGGGCCCCTGCGTCGACCTCTGCCTCAGGCCATGACCAAACAAATCGGGCCTTTTGCTTGGTGAACAAGAATAACAACCAAGTCCGAATAATCACTGATATATAAGCACTGCTCAAGGATCTTTTCAGGTGCCCTGACGCTTACTATCCGTTGCCATCTTGGCGGGGTACAGATCCAGCAATCTTGTCGAATCACACAGATGTGGTTGGCTTACCTCCAGATTTCTGCCTATCGACTGATGACATTACATGACCCATGTCATGGTTGGAAGTAAAACACATAAAACCACCAAATTATTGACTATGTGTGTGGCTATATCTCAACTATTTTTGGGTCGAATGTTGTCTCACAATTGGCTATGTCCCCACCAGCCCGTTCACTTCAGTGTGTTTGAATGTCCATCCCAAAGTACTCGAACTAACAATTCAAAAAATGGGATACATTCCCATTGCTGGTAAAACTGGCCAAACGTAAGTCTCAACATTGATAGCTCAATTTACAGATACTCTGCTAAAACAACAACAAATATAGCGGGTTCCAACAAGCAGTTGTCTCATCCCTGGTAAGGCGGGGAAAACATGTAGCAGTGACTGCACATACGTACAAGCAGACATACAGACAAACATACATTATATACTTGTTCAAATGCATACACACAGTACGGTATATTGTTCCGGTCATCAAAAGTTGCCTTTCATCATGGGTGTTCCCTGCTTGTGTCCACTTCTCATCCAGTTTTGTCTTCGCCCCTAAATGTTTCAAACGAAACGCCCAAAATACAGTTTCACTGAAACCAACTGTAAGAACTTGGGACTGACACCCTCAAGTTTGAGGCATCAGGAAACCACTGCCGGGATGATACTTTGATACTTGTGTCTGAACCATCAAACATCCAACTCAAATACCCATGCAAAGCATGAGCCATGTTGCATGCTCCGTGTTCTCATTTTTGGTGGGCATGTGTCCCCATAATTCGCTACTTTATGTGGCCGTTTTAAGTTGGTTGGTGGTTTCACTCATGGAAGGCAAATGAGTCTGTCAGGATAATAGCTGTGACTATGGTCCAAGGTAAGAAAACGATTTGAACTCCATGTGCAGCACAACTTAACCGATTTATTGATCCACAAAGGAAGTTTGCCCAACCGGGGTTTTATCCAACAAATCCCAGAAGATTTGGTACCCCCAGGGTGGGAGTTGAAGCAGATATTTGTTGGCGTTTGCCCAACTAAAGCCCCAACTTTGGATTGCTGAAATGCAAGCCCAAGCTCCCCCACCGAGTCTGGCACGAGCGGCACGGTGGGCCCTTTGCCAGGTTGGTGGGGATCCTATGCTAAATCATAAAGCAAGAGAGGCCACCCGAATGCAATCATGTAAAACACATTTGTGAAACAAGTTTTTAAACAGCCTTGATTTTGTTTGCCAATTTTCACCTGTGACCGTACCAGTGCATTTTAGACAGTGGAGTGCCCACTGTGGAGCGTGAAGAAAGTGGAGTGCTGAGTGGGGTATGTAGCGCGTAGAGCGTGAAGTGGGAATTTTAGTGTGGAGTGTAAAGTGTGGAGTGTGGGGTGGAAAGTGTGAAGTGTAGAGTGTGGAATGAAAAGTGTAGTGTGGGGAGTGTAAGCTGTAAAGTGTGGCGTGTTGAGTATGGAGAGTAAAGAGTAAAGTGTAAAGAATGAGGTGTGGAGTGTGATGTGTGGAGTGTGATGTGTGGAGTGTGGAGTGTAGACTGCGGAGTATAGAGTGTAAAGTGCATAGTGTGGTGTAGAGTGTGGAGTGTCAAGTGTGGAGTTCAGAGTGGAAGTGTGGGGTGCGGAGTGCGGTGTGTAAAATGTAAAGTGTAGAGTGCGGAGTGCGGGGTGTAAAGTGTAGAGTGTTCATTGTGAAGTGTGGAGTGTAAAGTGTATAGTGTAGAGTGTGGAGTGTAAAGTGCAGAGTGTGGAGTGTAAAGTGAAAAGCGTGGTGTGAAGTGAAGTGGAAAAGTGTGAAGTGTAAGGTGTGGAGTGTACAGTGCGGAGTGTAAAGTGTGAAGTGTGGAGTGTAGAGTGTGTAGTGTCAAGTGTGGAGTGTAAAGTGTGAAGTCGGGTGTAAAGTGTGGAGTGCAAAGTGTAAAGCCTAGAGTGTGGAGTGTAGAGTGTGGACTCTGGAGTGCCAAGTGCAGATCTAAAGTGTGAAGTTTGGAGTATGACGTGTATAGGGTAAAGTGTGAAGTGTAAAGGGTAAAGTATGGAGTGTAAAGTGTGGAGTGTGGAATGTAGAGTCTAGAGTGTGGAGAGCAAAGTGTGGAGTGTTAAGTGTGGAGTGTAAAGTGTGACAGTGTAAAGTGTAAAGTGCAAAGTGTGGAGTGTGAAGTGTAGAGTGTGGAGAGCAAAGTGTGAAGAGTATAGTGTAAAGTGTGGAGTTTGGAGTGTAAAGTGTAAAGTGTGGAGTGTAAAGTGTAAAGTGTGGCGTGGAAAGTGTGAAGTGAAAGGTGTGGCGTATAAAGTGTGGAGTGTAAAGTGTGGAGTGTGGAGTGTGTAGTGTCAAGTCTGGGGTGTAGAGTTTGCAGTGTCAAGTGCGGAGGGTGGGGTGTAAAGTGTAGAGTGCAAAGTGTGGAGTATAAAGTGTGGAGTGTAAAGTGTGAAAGTGTAAAGTGTAAGGGTGGGGTGTAAAGTGTACAGTGTGGAGTGCAGAATTTGGAGTGTAAGGTGTGAAGGGTGGAGTGTTAAGGCTAAAGTGTAGAGTGCAGAGTGTGGAGTGTAAAGTGTAAAGTGTGGAGTGTGAAGTGTAAAGTGTTGAGTGTAGAGTCTAGAGTGCGGCATGTTGTGTAAAGAAAAGGTGTGAAGTGCAATGTAAAGTGTGGAGTGTGGAGTGTGGAGTGTAAAGTTTAGAGTGCAAAGTGTGAAGTGTAGAGTGCAGAGTGTAAAGTATCAAGTGTGGAGTGTGGAGTGTAAAGTGTAGAGTGTGGAGTGTGCGTGTGTAAAGTGTAAAGTGTAGAGTGTTAATTGTGAAGTGTGGGGTGTGAAGTGTGGAGTGTGAAGTGTGGAGTGTCAAAGTGTAAAGCATCGAGTATGGAGTATGACGTGTAGAGTGCGCAGTTTAAAGTGTAAAATGTGGAGTGGGGAGTGACAGGTGTAAAGTGTAATGTGTGGGGTTTTGTATGTGTTAGGTGAAAAGTGAAAATAAAGTGTATATAAAGTGTAGGGTGCACAGTGTGGATTGTAAAGTGTAAAGTGCGGAATGTGGAGTGTAAAGTGTAGAATGTAAGCGTAAAGTGGGAAGAGTAGAGTATGGAATGTGGAGTGTAAATTGTAAAGTGTGAAGTGCAGGGTGGAAAGTGAAGTGCAAAGTGTGGAGTGTACAGTGTGCAGTGTAAAGTGTGGAGTGTGAGAGTAAAGTGTCAAGTGTGGAGTGTAAAGTGTGGAGTGTAGAGTGTGGAGTGCAAACTGCACAGTGTAAGAGGGAGAGTGCGGATATAAAGTGTCAAGTGCGGAGTGCGGGGTGTAAAGTGTAAAGTGTAGAGTGCGGAGTGTGGGGTGTAAAGAGTAGAGTGTTCATTGTGAAGTGTGGGGTGTGAAGGGTGGAGTGTAAAGTGCAAAGTGTAAAGTATGGAGTGTGTAGTGTCAAGTGTGGGGTGTAGAGTGTGTATAGTGTCAAGTGCGGAGTGTGGAGTGTAAAGTGTAGCGTAGAGTGTAAAGTGTGGAGTGTAAAGTGTGAAGTGTGAAGTGTGGGGTGCAAAGTGTGAGTGTAAAGTGAAAAGTGTGGAGTGTGAAATGTAGAATGTGCTAAATATTGCGCCTGGCACGCAACATGACATTCCACACGCGGTGGATCTTCACCAAACGCAGCGCCTGCTACACAAAATGAAACTCCCATGTTTTTTGCAGGTTTTCACCACTTGATGGAGCCCTGACAATGCCATTCACAAAAACACGGAACATGACACGTCTAAAATGATGCGCCTGCCACGCCAAAGCAAAGATGGACACAGCCAAAGTGCTGCACCTGCCACGAAAAATGCAACTCATCTTCTGTGAAAACCTTGCCAAAGTATTGTTTTGCAGCTTCCCCCATAGACACGGCGACGGCACAAGAAAACCCGAGCATCGAGACGAGACATGTTGGAGCCTCAAAACGAGCATTTCGTGCGAGACTTCCTCCAATTTTCAAACTTTGTAGCTTCAAAATCGATATTTTCCGACGAGTTTTCTCATGAACCTCAAAATTTGCGACATCAAAATCGATGTTTCGTGCGAAGCCTCCGCCAATTTTAATCACATGTCACAAATGCCTCGCCTACCGCGGAATGTGCACCTACTTCGCTCAGCCCTGACAGTGGAATTCACAAAAAGCACGCAACACGATACGTCTGATGTGCTGCGCCTGCCACGCAAAATGACGATGGAGGTCTCCAAAGCGCTGCGCCTGCCGCGAAAACTGCAGGATTGCGTGTGCGACACAAAACGGCTTTCGACTTGATATGAAACATATTGGGATGTCACAAAGTGCCACGCCTGCCGCGCGAAATGAAGCTACGCGACACTTGAAACTTCCAAAAACCACTTTTGCAGAACTCGCCATAGGCACGGCCATTTTACCCTCACGACGGTGGCAAGCAAACGGTTGCGGACGGTTGCAAGCAGCTGCGGACGGTTGCAAACGGCTGCGGACACCAAAGACGCGTCGAGCGAACACGTCTCAACCCCCAGACCCCCAAAGTAAAACGAGAACCCTTCGCTACGCATTCGGGAAAAATATGTTGGTTTGATCAGGTCCAAAAAATCAAAAAAGCGTATTTAAATGCAATGATTGCTTGTCCTTGTCGATTTGGAGCTTTTTGGCTGTATCCGTAACAGCTTAGTTGTGTGAGTATCAGCTTATATTGTAGACTTTATCCATCTTTTTCTCGGGTATACATGCTTTGTGGTATGGCCTTGTCAAAGACTTCGAACCATAAATTTGAAAGCCAGCTACGTTCTATCTCTACTGTTTCCTGGTCTCGCTTGGGGGTCTGCCAAAAAAAAACTCGGGAAGCACCATTGGAATTCCAAAACGTGGAACTTGGACACAATCAACAATGCGCTGACAAAGTCCCAAGAAAATGTGTTCTTTTCAGTGGAAGGTTGGGGCTTAGCCCGGGTTGGCATCTACAGGACAGTAATCAGATTAAGCCATAGAACAGGAAGACAATGGACCCCAAAAATTTGGATGAAAATCATTTCAGCATCGTGTTGATGGACAAAACTTGGAGATGGACATTTCATGTCCTATTCCATCAGTACTCAGGAAAAATCAAATCTGTGTGTACAATTTCACTCGCCGAAAACAAGGTTATTTTGGGATAGCTACCGAGGTTGCTGTTTGATCTATCAACAACATGATAAATATTGTATGTTGTTGTCCCATTACATATCCGTTTCGAAAAGTCCCTTGCACAGCCCAGAGAATTCATTGCAAATAACTAAAAAAACCACCAGATCATCCAAATGATCTCTATTCAACCGTTGGGCTAGGTGGGGGCACAGCCCCCGCCGACATTGGACCGCCTGAAGCGGGAGCGGTCCTTGATGTCGCCTTTGCCTAATCGATGAAAAACACAGCGCTTGGAGTGGGGGAGGTAGAGGGTTATTGTTGAAACAAGCATGACTGCAATGATGCAATGCCATGAATATATTGATGCTAACTTAAAATAGGAACGCACCCCTGAACCATTTTTGGAATTTGCATGGGATAGCCTCAGCACAAACGCTTGCCTTTTAATCTTGGAGTTCTCTTCGGGATTGCTATTACATCGCCTGTCTTTTCGAGATCGTATGGTTACGGTTTTTGCCTAGACTTATTTCCAACGGTTGTCAAAAACTGCCAGCATTCCTGTCGAATAGCGCATCTTTGCTACTCAACAAGACTACAAATTGGGCATCCCCCGTGAAAGAACCAACTGTCAATCAGGGGTGATGATATACATAGCGCAGAAAAAAAACAAACTGAAAACATCCTGAGGAACATTTGGGACTTTGACAAACCACAACAATATTTGAGGGTGTTGCCAAACAGGCTTTTGCTTCGGAAATAGAAACAATAATTGAAAGTAGCTATGTACACAAATCTATATCGACGTGCCTAACAATAATTGAAAATTTGACGGTATGTTCATCTAAACTCATCCCAACTTCCCTTGACTGTTGCTCTGCCCCCACATCTACACGAATCAAATAGCTTTGGGAATAAAATTCCGCTGCTTGGAAACTCCAAAACCCTCAAAAATGCAAATGCTAATTCGAGGTCACGGTGGCGATGCCATTGTTGTATCCCCAAATCAAAATACGGGTCCAAAACAACTATCGCTCCGAACCCAAGATCCCTGCAACGCGCATAGATCAAACGCAGTCCAAGCGCAATCTTCAGTCTCTGCGGCGCCCCCTGACGAACAGCACGAACACAAACAGTGTAATGAAAAAATATACATGTAGAGATAGATATCGATTTATTTATTTATATTCAATGCGTAGATATATATATATATATATATTTTTTTGATTCACATGTTTGCAATGAATGTTTCTAGCAAAAGATAGTTGTACCTATATATATAAATATAAATATAAATATGCATTTCAAATCTGTGCGCATGTAGGCGACAAGCTATGTACAAACGTGTCGTATGTATATATATATATTTATTTATTTATATATATATAGATGTAAATAAACATATGTACGTGGTTATTTTTATACATATATATACACATATGTTTGTGCATGTATAAAGTATACCTCGTATCTCAGTACAGTAACATGTAAATACGTACATATGTACATATGCATTTGCGCAATTTACACTTGAGATGCACTTATTCTTCTCTAGGCAAACATACATATATGCAGATGTAAGTGTACAGTCGCCCATATCCATGCACACAAAATGCTGGTAAAAGCCACACACTGTATCGGGAATAGATTTGAAATTGAAATTCCGATTGGTGAACAAATCATGTGATGTTTCCTCGCTTTTGAAGGAGAGCAGCTACCGGGCCTACTCTTATGCATGGGCACCGCATTGCGCGTTCAATACATTTTGATGAAAAGCGCATCAAAAGTGCATCAAAAACGCGTCGAATTTTTAAAAGAATTTTGTTTGCAAAGTAACTATTTTTGGTAAAATAAAAAAACGGGGCGTGCAGTCAGTTTCAAGTAAAGTCCGCTGGATGCAATCTCAGATAAGGTTTGTGGAGTGCAGCCAGGAAGCGCTTCAAAAGCGCATCAAAACCGCATCAAAAGTGCATCAGAAATCCATGAGACTTTCTTTGTATCAGAAAGAAAGCACTGATGTTTTTTGTAAGAATCCAAGAGATCATGGGAACAGTTCTCACTTAAAGATCACTGCGGGGGCTATACGCTTGAAGTTATGTGAGTTTACAAGTTTATATGAGTTATAACGTGTTGATAAACCCTCTATAACGTCTCTAAAACCTGCTTGCAAGTATGTAAAGTTTCAAAGCTTTTGACAAGTAAGTTATAACTTCAGCTAGCCGGTTCCATGAAGTTGTAAATGTTTAGGTAAAATAAAAGTTCTTAACAAACTTATCGGAAGTATCATATCTTTACGTTGTCTTTTCATACCTATGTTAACAGACTTAACATAAGTACTTAGGAACGATTGTCATAAGTTAAAGAAAGTTAACACAAATAGTTAATTACAAAGACCACACGGTTGTAACAAAAATTGAACTTGTGCTGTATTTTTTAGATAGCTGTAGTAATGTTGCTTGGAAAATGAATTTTGCAAAGATGCTTTCTCGGAAAGGTTGTGGTTTCCAGTAAAGCTGCTGCAAGGGACTTTTTCTTCTGAGCTGGATTTCTTTCTTATGACTCAACTTCGAAAAGCGAGGGTCATTTCAAGTCCAAACGTGGAGGAAGCATCCCTGTTGGAATTCGAACCAAGCCTGGGGCTTCGATTCTATAGGGACTAAAACGAAAACCCAGGACCAAGGGGAGGTGATATTCGCTATAGAATAGAAACCCTACCAAGCCAACAGCCCCCTGACACTCCTATAAAAATGAAAACCCAGCCTCATACTGGCCATTGCTTCTAACAAATAACCCACTATAAACTGAAACCTGAGTCCAAGTTATTAGGAAAAAGACCCCCTGTAGAATAGAAAACTGGGTTTGCAATGCCTTAAGTTTGGTTTCACTTTTTGGATCTAGGCTGGAACCATTCCACAAAAGAACATACTTGGGGACTATTCTACAGAGGGGGGGGTTGGGTTTCCATTTTATAGGAGCTGATCCAACAGGAGCCGTGCCTCAGCATGGCCAGGCTCAGAAACATTAATATAATCATGTACATATAAATAAATAGATAAATAAATAAATAGGTAGACAGATAAATAAATTCAAATCAACGAATACACAAATAAATAAATAAAAAGAAAGATAGATAAATAAAAACAAAAATAATATATATATATTATTATTGTTCTTATTATTATTATTTTTATTATTATTGATATTAAACATATATATTTAAATAATTAAATATAATTATGCATATTTATATATATACACATATATATACATTTGTATCATTCTGTTTATTTATTTAATTCTGGCAGTTAATTAATTTAGATACACGCACGACTGCATCACAAGTTTTATTTTTCACATCACTTCACACCCAAGTATTTGTGCTTCACTTGGCTCAACATACTGTTTGACGTGATTTGGGCTTATTGGATGACACTGTTGATTACTTATTTGGCTGCAGTATGTTTCAATCTGTTACAATAGTTACACTATTATTTTGCCTATTGACAAGCCCCCCTGCCACTCCTATAAAATTAAAAAACAAGCCTGACACTGACAAACCATTATATAATTCCATAAATACATAATATTTACACTATAGAATAAAAAGTGGATCCCAGTGATCAAGAAAAAAAAACCTACTGAATAGAAAACGCTATTTCCAAGGCCAAAAATGTGGTTCACGTTTGGATCTGAGCTGGGACCTTTCAAAACCGTGGATATCCCCCGGATTTGCTTGTTTTTGGAAAAGGGTCTAAGATGAATGGTTCAGTTATCAGTGATGAGGAAACTGCCACTCACCATGCTGCCTTGAGTCCTTCCGCAGAAGGCATCCGATTTCGCGAAGAGCTAGCCTGCCGTGAGAACGTGCCCGAAAGGCATTTGTGTCCATCGACAATGATCAGGTGCTTCGCAGAGCACTCACAAGTAGAGGCCGTCCCATCCGTGGACAGTACAATCCAGGTGACTGGATAATGTTGTGGAAGCGCACAGGTGAAGCTGAAGGCCACTGGCTATGCAGGTGGTAATCCGAGAAAATAACAAAGTAATTGGGGCCACCTTAAAGAGACAAAGCGTTTTCCGAGCCGCGCCAGAACATGTCCGCCCGATGACTGCCGTAGCACTCCCAGTTCTGTCATCCCACAACATGGGGGCACACAATTTCACAGCTTAATTCCAAGTTCCACTGACAACTCTGAGAACAATCCTCCCGATAATCCCAACAACAACCCCAATAGTAATAATCAAGCCACTTCTCTAGACTCTAACCATACCTGCACCCTCCATTTCAGTTCAAGACAGTGACACTGCACCTGAAGCAGCACCATCAGTACCAGCATCCACATCACATGATCAAGATCAACCTGCGGATAACTTTCCCATCAACCAGCCACAAATATCTCCAGAACAAGTGAGTGCACCAATTGACGTGCCAGTGCCTGATGACCATGGACTGTTTGCCGATGAGGTCGATTGCTTTGAACTGACCGATGACACGGCATGGAAGTTTGAAGTGGACATCTCTCATATGGATGTTGAGCAATGGCGCCAAGAAGAGAATCCAGTGGAGATGGGTTTCCTTGTCTCAGCTGCCAAGCGCCAACGAAGTGAAGTTAGAATGTCACAGCGCACTTCTACTGAGAAAGACCTTTTTCACCAAGCCAAAATGAAGGATATTGAAAGTCGGTTGTCAACAGAAACAGTTGCGCTTATTGAGACATCAGATTCCTGAAGCCAACATACTCCGACTCCGATGCAGATGCTCGGATATGAAGATCCCCCTGGTTCATGAGATCTCTCGTGACAGTCCAACCATGTCAAAGTTGTCACGCATGCTAATCTTGCAACTTGCTCCAAGGGATGGGATATTGAATCCTTCGCTATCAAAACGGCATTCTTAAGGGGGCAGGAGCGAGGGGATAGAGTTTTGCAACTGCAGAGCTTAGAGAGAAACTGAAACTTAAGCCAAGCGAAGTGCTTCAGTTGCTCAAAGGTGCCTACGGTAGAGTGGATGCACCATGCTTGTGGTTTATGGAGCTGAAGAAAGGTCTCGAAGCTCTAGGCTTTATTCCGATCCCATTGGGCCCGTGCGTGTTCATCTTGGAAAATCCCAAGTACACGTTGACGATGGGCTATGCTGTGGGTCTGAGATGTTTCAACAAAAGCTTCAAGCACTGGCAGAACGGTTCCCCTTTGGATCTCACAAGAAACGAAATTTTACTTTCACTGGACTGCGAATTGACCAACAACCTGACAGTTCCATTCACATCAGTCAAACACAATACATCAAAGATATCAATCCAATCTCCATATCCAGAAACCGGAAAGGGGAACAGTGATGAACCAGTCAATGAATCTATGAAGAAGAACGACAGGCATTGAGAGGCCTGATTGGATCCTTACAGTATGCGGCAATGAGTTCCCGCCTCGATGTTTGCAACCGTCTTGGGCACTTGCAGTCACCAATCAACAAAGCCAAAATCTCCACTTTAACCGAAGCCAATAAGACTCTCCACGAAGCAAAAATCCATGCCAATGTAACCATAAAGATTCAGCCAATTTCCCTTGAAAACCTGAGGCTTTACTGCATTTTCGGATGCTTCATTTGCCACCGCAAAAGTACAGGACTCCCATCAGGGCATGATCATCATGCCATGCCACAAGGGCTTGGGTATCAATCGCACCAGTGTGGTCAATCCAATTTTGTGGCATTCCAAGAAAATCTAGAAAGTAGCAGTGGGTACCCTTTCAGCAGAAGCCATGGCATTGGCCGGAGCCGTAGATATGTTGTCATGGGTTCGTCTCTACTGGGGATTGGATAATCAATACGCAACTGCCATGGAAGCAAGCCAGCCAAACCCTACTGAAGTTGCCACCAGCCTTTGCAGTGATTCCACCCATGGAAGAAGATCCAAACCCCGGAGCTCCTCATGCTAATGTCCAGAAACTCCTCAATCAATTACCCAAATCAAATAGCGGCATAATCACCACTGACGGCCTGACGGCAAATCACTATACGATTTAATCGGCAGAACTGCCCCACCAAGTTGCCAGGAGTTCAGAACACTCCTTCAAGCAAAGTTGATAAAAGAACACCTACAAAATGGAATCCAAATCAGATGGGTTCCATCAGGCGCCCAAGTAGCCGACTCCTTAACCAAAGTGATGGATAACACAATGATTCGAGAATGCCTCCATTTGGGGAAATACTGTTTGCACGACGAAAGCGAAATACTCAAAGCCAGGTCGGATTCTCGAAGTAGATTGCAGTGGTTGCGGCAAAATGCTGGCACATCTGGGGAGAGATGGTTTTGAAAAGCCAAGTCGTCCACTGTAACTTCATCCATTGGGATATATATGATGCCTTAAACCTGCACGCTTGGTGAATTTTTTAAACTTTTGGGAATGTCAAATCCCTGCCAATTCACCAACATTTCCAAGCATCTTGTGGAGACATGAATCCAAAGGGTCACCTCATGCTGCAGCAAGGGCGGCCCAGGGAGTCACAGTGGCGGGTGTGGGCTGGAGCCATACCTGCGGCATCAGGCGTTGGCGTTGCCATAGGCCTTAGCGTGGGACGCTTTTGGACGTTGTGCGACCTTGGAGGTAAAAGAACGGAAAGCTGCCGTTCAGTTGCGCAGTTGTCGGTGACACCGTGGTGGTGGTGGAAGGGTCTGTTACCAATTCTAAAGTATATTTAGATATACATATATATGTATATATATATATATACAGCGGGTGCCAGAATTACAGAACGGAGCCAGGAGTACAAAAGTACGGTAAAATACCGTACCTTTGTACTCCTCCGGGTTCCGATTCCGCGCGGAGTCGGGAAATTTAATTATAGAACGGGGCCCGGGAAACATTAATTATA
>Ga0126342_10013789_pt1 | contig 14290 bp, 8 predicted proteins | sample Cyp1metagenome_FD_92528 | JGI IMG/M metagenome (GOLD analysis project Ga0126342, IMG submission 92528) | Coral microbial communities from Lord Howe Island, Old Settlement Bay, Australia - Cyphastrea 1 metagenome | ecosystem: Host-associated > Invertebrates > Cnidaria > Coral ...
ACAACTGAAATGATGAAAGTGATCCGGGAGTGTGGTCGCGCAAGAAACGCGCAAGGTTGGCGCAAGCTCGGCCCAAGAGGCCTTTGTGGGAACAGTAATTTAGGACAACCCCCATATATATATTATATTATTATTTAATATGTTTATAATTTTATATCTATATTAAACTTATTTCTACACATCATCAAATTACATATGTAATTCAATCATATTTAAGTTGTGGTTGAGTAGGGGAGACCGAGGCTTTGATGGGCCACAAAGATTATGGACACACATATATATATATATATATATATATACACATTATGATTCCCATTATATATGTTTGAATACCATGACATCTCATTATAATCCACATTATATTATATATATATAGCCACCCAGTTATGCTGTTATGCTTACCTTTTGTTTTAAGTGTCTCATGATGATCCCATGTATTGGCTTTCCAACATCATAGCAACACATGACCAGCGAAGGCGAACAAGCCCTGGATCTCCTTGCCCAAGGGCTTGGGCGTGAAGCTCAGCATCATCGAGGCAACGGAGTTCCCAAAAGGGCCTGGTGGAGTTCACCTGTGAAAATGGGAAGTGAATCATTCGAAAAATGGTGGTTCATACCTGTGGTATTGTTTTTTTCTATAACCAGGCACACCAGGCACATGGTATTGTTTGTGCAATATTGGGGGGGAAATGGTGGAAACTTATTGATTTCAACATTTAGGAAACAATAAAAATTGTGATTCAATGTGATGTACAACCATCAATATTGGGATACTATAGGGAAACAATGTGGAAGCATAACATACGGCTTGCTGCAGTCTACATAGCTGATTGATGTTTTTGGAGATACTAGGTTTTCAATTGTTTCATGATTGCCAAGAATAGTTGATAAGTGCAGATTTCTGGGTGATATAATGAATGTATAAGGGGGGTATAACCAGCGAATGGTGAATCTGGATAGATGTTGATAAGTTGGTGCAAAAATTATCTGGGTGAGTTTTAAACTTTAAACTTCATGGAACACATTATTATAGTTGGGGTAAAAAATGTGAGCCCCGGCTTGTACCCCTGGTTGATTTGAAGGTTACATCGTGCCGAGAAATGTTTGATCTTGGTTAAGTGATTACTAGCCCCCTAGCCATTTTTGCTTTTGAGGAAGGACACATACTAGGTGTAGAAACACATACTTATAGCAACATGTAGGAACTAGTTGGTGATTTGTCATATGTCTTACTCGCCATCCTAATTGTTTGGGATGATGATGCCTAATTGAAACATGTCTTTACAATGGTGTTTTTTGTCTTTACAATGGTGGTGGCCCAACGAACAACCAAGGAAAATCATCTACAGTACATTTCTTAGGGTTGCCCTAACCCATCATATGAAATAATATTTAAAAAAAAACAAACAACTCTTTATCTACCTAATTGCCCCCCAAACGCATATGGGGTGGGCAGGGAGCAACCCTGTTTGTGGATGAGTCTTAGTTACCTGTGTTGAGAAGGGACTTCCCAGCCATGTTTGATGCCACTAAAAGGTACCAAATCCAATCTCCAGACTCAAATTGCAATATGTTGCTGATTGTATATGTTCCCTTATATCATCATCTTATATTATATTATTATTGGTTAAGTCCTTATATATTCTCCATAAATTTGCTTTGCAATCTAAAGCCCTGCCATGCATCAGGGATCAGCCAAACCAGCTGCAACAGGACCGTGCTCAGAGGATGAAGTGATCGACGATTCGACGAATGGCGTGCAGTGGATGAAGAAATAGGGCGCGAGGTCGGAACTTCCAAGGGGGGAAATCCAGGTCGGAAAAGTACTTAATGGCTCTTAATGGTCACTTAATGGTTCTCAAAGTTTTTGTTTCATGATCCCATTGAATTGGTAAGTCCCAGCGACCCTCATGTTCTTCGGAGATGAAACAAACAAGAAAATCTGTGGGTGACGGGCAGAAACTGATGTGATCAAAGAACACCAAATTGTGAGTGACATATCCTGACCTTTGTATGATTTGGGTACCATGAGACAGGCTCCTGGATTTTCTCGCAGAGCTGTCCGTGTCATCTTCCTCGTTGAATGGACTGGTAGCTGGTTGGGCGATTGGTTTAGTTTCACTCCATAGTTCTCGTGATACCCCCTAGAAAAAAAGAAGAACACATTCTTGGAGTTATTTGCACCAACTTAGCGATTTCGTAACGAGGGTACCACCTTGTACGATCTTAGGGCGCGGTGGCATGGCATGGGATAGCGACCCTTTGATACCTCTCATCTGGCCACGGTGGCTCACTGGCATCCCACCTTCAGCAGTGCCATGCAGTAAAGAAAACATGAACCATAAACATGTGACATGTGTCATTTTTTTTTTTGAAATGATTTATACATAGTTGTACTGTGTATGTCTTGTGAAATTAATTATTTATAATCTATATGATGAAATGTATTGAAATGTGTACTTAATCCATCCGTGCACTTCCCTGAAGAGGGTGGTTCAGCCCGAACGGGTGCAGAAACTTCTCAACGTTTCTCTCCGTGGTTCAACTGGTTCAACGTCCGCAATGGATTCGATGGTGGCAGAGGTCGAATGCGGCTTTGTCGTGAAAATCAGTGGATTTCTGCGGATTCGTGAAAATGGTGCTTCACCCCACCTACTGGGTCAGTTGGTTGTAACCCAACTCATCTGGTTGGTGGTTTGGAACATGTTTTAATTTTCCCATCATATTGGGAATGTCATCATCCCAACTGACTAATTCATATTTTTCAGAGGGGTAGGCTCAACCACCAACCAGTCATAGATGGCCTCAACCTGGATGGCTCGGATCGTGACGCGCCGTAGTGACTTTCGCCGATTTTCGCCGAAAAAAGGGGGATTAACCAAGCATCCACAATATCCACAGATGCTGTCATTACATGTCATTATGATATGATGATATAATGATATATAAAGTCGATCACCGTTTGATGTGGGTCTAAAATGGTCTAAACATCAAACCTTTGATTATCCGTAGTCTTCTATGGTGGATGTTCATCACATCCGTAGAAAACACGACTTCCTCCCACGGGCCAAGGCTGCCAAGGTCCATTCCGGCCATTCCGCGCAATGTCAAGAAACAGATTGTGCAGCACACTGCCGCTATCACTAAGTACTCGCGCAAGCAGCAGTGGACTCTCGATTGAAAAGATGATATTTTTCTAAACCTTGGCTTAGATTAACTTAGATGATAGATATTGATAGTCGAGATAATGTGAGTTATTGCAGGGACACTCATTTTTGTTGGGCACGAGAAAAGGATGGGAAGTAGATGATGATTCCCCCAAAAAGATCCGGTATCGCAAAAAAAAAAACATGGGTCCGATGATGGTCCTAATCCCAGAGGATCCATGGTGCTGGAATATTTACCTACACCCCTATAAGTAATTTAAAATCATCCCAATGTATGCTATATATGGTAACATTTACCATCAATATACCCCCAATGTAGGTAAATATTCCAGCACCATGGATCCGTCATGGGTAATGTTCCTATCCTCGCCATTTCGTCCAGAGTTGAAATCCGGTTCCATGAGAGTTGATGGATTTTTCCACCGGTCCTGCAGATTGTGGTTACCATAGTGATCCCCTGCAGATCATAGAGTTAACTACTTTTGGTTACCGTGGTTTATAGACAAATTGTTGTTTTTGAATGTTTTTGATTTTTGTGTTTTACTCTATGTTTTACTATATGTTTTCTTTTTTTGTTTAAACGACAACTGGTGGGTCACAACACGCTGAAAAGTAAAGAGCTGCGTTGGTAGACCCATAGGAAACATGTTTTTCAGCGCAGCTGGCTCTTGCAGTCTTGCCCTTTTGGATCCCTTTGGATGTTCTACCCTTGCAAAAGTATGGCTGCTATTAAATTCAGTCTGTGCTACTTCTGCTACAATGTTACAAGTTGGTTTCTAACTCCAATAACTATGGTTTATACACAAATAACTACAAATACCTACAGTATTCATGGGGTGAAACCAAGCCAACATTCACAGAATCCCTGATATCACTGCACGGCTAAGGTCAAAGGCCTTGTGGCGCTTCCAAGAGGTTCGTCGACAGCACCTGGGTTAAAAATGTCCCAACATATGTTTTATGTATGTCGTTGATGGCCCCAGAAACCAGTTTTTTGAGGTTGTAAATGGGGTCATTACTCACTCTTATTATGGTTATTTCACTGACTTATAACTGGTAAAGGGCCACAACTGCATGTTGATGGTGTTTGTCCTTTCTATTTGTTTTGACACCCCATACATAGTTCATCAGAAAAATGTAGTGCCCCCGAGTTAAGAAAGTTGGTTGATCATCCCCGTCAACATCCATCAAGCATCGATCGATCCGCCAACAAAAAACGATCAAAAACTAGAGTAGGGGGTATAGATACAAATTGATTTATATAAACCCTTCGAAAGCGTTATAAACCAACTTGCCCTCCTGTAAACTAACATCAGATGCGGAAAATCACCATTTTCTATACGTATAGGTAAATCAGCTATAAACGGTCCATTTTCCACATTTTATGTTAGTTTACCCCAGTGTAAAACTTCGCCAACGGCTAGGGGCACCAGCTGTAACAGCACCTTTAGGTTCCCTGCCGCCGTGGACGACGTCTTGCGGGGAGCTGCCATCCATGCAGCTGCGCTGGGGGCGAAATGGCAAGAGGAGGGGCGGCAGGGTCGGCCCTTGATCAATGAGAAAACAACAATAACGGATGATTAATCATGGATCATTATTGGATGAAATTATGATGGATAATTATTGGATTATTATAATGGATTATGATTATCATTAATTATTGATTATTAATAATGGATTAATCATCAATGGATGATTAGTGGATAATGACCGGATGAACAAAATGGACATGACTATCGGAAAAACAATTGAGTAATAATGGATAATTGTTTGATTATTATAGGGTTAATTATTGATACAATTGATCCGCTCTGGGACATATTAATGGGATAAAATATAACGGACCAGAATGGAATTTGCAACAAATGGTGATTTAAAGGAAAATAATGAATGGATAATTATTGGATAATCAATGAATCATTATTGATACCGGGATGATGAATGGATAATTATTGGATTATCAGTGGATAATGAATGAATAAATATTCGCTAATATTGGTGTACCGATAGTCAAAAGTGGTTTGCTGGAAAATCCACCATTGATTTCAATTAACATTTCTAATAAAACCTCTATATTTTTTTGGCGATGTTTTCTTGGCGCTATCCAGGGGCATCCCGGAGGGTAGCGGGGAGGATGTGAACCCGGAAACCCAAGGATCCCAAGGCATGAGTGGTGTGTCCATGGCATTGCTTTGGCGGATGGTGGATAAGTAGTACTATGGGAGGTAGTTTATATCAGTTCCAGTTGTTTCTTGTTTACCTTTATGTGATTAAGCATGACAATTGACAATTCCTCATTTATAGACGATTTCCCATGCAAATTCCAAGTAACCATCTTTGACTAGCAGAGGGTATTTCATTTGTTTCTGCGTCCCATAGTTTTTCAATATTTTTTCAAAGCGTTGCTCCAGCTGGCTTGGCATGCGCAGTATGCAGTGGATATGGATGGATATGGCGGTGAGCCGTGGTGAGCCTCCGTTCGTATTTGTTTTCTATTTTCAGCGCAAGTATCAGGAAAGCTGAAAGATTGAAACAGGGAAATGTGGAAAGACCCGTTCTGGTTGGTGGTTTGGAACATTTTTTATTTTTCCATATATATATATATATTGAGAATAATCATCCCAACTGACTAATATTTTTCAGAGGGGTTGAAACCACCAACCAGCGTTTGTTTTTGGTACTGGGTCGTAGGTCGAACTCCAGCTTGATCATCCGCGAACAGGTTTTTCTGAGGTAATTGAAAAGCCCATTTTGCCGGGGTTGATGGTGGCCTATAAGCCCTGAAAGAATTGCACTGCTTGCTTGCGAACCCGTGCTTACCGCTATCAAAAAGTCGTCCAACACATGTTGTTCCACTATACGCAACCAACGAAACCTTTTGACCATCCCAAACATGTTTACCCAATCTAGGCCTGCTTATAGATATTGTATGGAGATGTATGGACTTAGTTAACTATAGTCAGGAATTACCCAGTCCTCTTCTGAATACCAATATTGCACAGAAGAAAAAATATTCAGAGAATATAAATGATTAGATTCGATGTGAATTCAAATCTCACATTAAAACTATATCCCGTTGTATCCCCTTTTTTTGTTGGTGAAATCCCTTTATTCTGTCGCTGATTTTATCCTATCGAACTACTCGTAGGAGTTATCTCGTTCATTACAGTATTACTCATTACAAATCCAATTCCCATTATCCATCTATTTATCCTAGTTATCTTGCTGAAATTTCAAACCCGCCACTCGGATACCCTCTGATAATCAACCATTGCAATGGAACATCCACCATTTATAATTTATAGTTGAATTTCCCCATAGAAACCTTCATTTATAAGCTATTTTCCATTGATAACCTCCCAGCTACAAACCTCCATTTAGTTCGATTTGTTTCCATCTTGTACAGTTTTTTTTTCCATGGGTTTAGTTCGGGGATGTCCCATTCACCAAGTAAATCACCATTTTGTTCATACACTTTTTAGATTCTTTTGCCAAACCATCAGTTATTATACTTATAACATCGTATAACCCCACGGAGCAACCCCATTTATATATATATATATATATAACCCTTTACCCTCTGGTAATTTAACATAGCTATTGAAAATGGCCATAGAAATAGTGGATTTTCCCATTAATAGCATGGTGATTTTCCCATCAGTTATGTAAACGTTTACCAGAGGGTAACATCAGAAATCTTTACCAGAGGGTAACATCAGTTTTTCAGAGGGTTGAAACCACCAACCAGTATATTTATATAACCCTTTAGTTATAACTTATAACCATTTCTACCTGGTGATTCACCAGGCCTTTACCGGTCCTTTACGGTGGATTTTCAGGCGCTCGACCTCCACGGTGGAAACGCCAGCGTTTCCAGCGCCTCGCACGGGGCCCTGCTGCTGGCGCTGGCGCGGGCCAAGCGCTGGCAGATGGCGCTGCAGATGCTGGGCGAGGCCATAGGAAAATGGCGCTGCAGAGGCTGTTTTACCACGTTTTTTAGGGTTTCTACCATAGGAAAATGGTGATTTATAGTGATTTATAGATATTTATAGTGGATTTATAGTGGATTTACCCATTGAAAATGATGATTTAATGGGATTTTAATGGGATTTGATGGGGATTTTACGGTGATCAATAGGAATTCATGGAACTTTCCCTCTGGTGAACGTTTGCAGTTTGCGGAAATGGCCCATAGAAATAGTTGATTTAGCCACAACAAATGGTGATTTTCCATATAGTTGTGTTAGTTTACCAGAGGGTAGGTACCATGGATTTTAGATGTTGAAGTTTCTTTTTGCTGCTATCCGGGATGTAATTTTCATGAATCATTGCTGAATCGCAAAAATAATTTGAGTTGGTGACATCTTCGTATTTTTTCATAACTTCACATCTGGTCTTTGCTTATACCATGTTTACTACCCCATGACATTCACGTAAAACCCTATGAATACCCAGGAAATTGGTAATGGATTTCCTATGTAGAAGCCTTGAAGGGCTTAGAAAAGCATGGAAATCATGTGAAATCATCATGTTCCATCATATTGTACATCATTTTTCCATATGTTTTCCATCATGTTCCATCATGTTTCCATCATTTTCCCATAATTTTCCATCATTTTGCATCATTTTCCCTTCATTTTCCCATATGTTTCATGGTGAAATCCGTGAAACCCTAGCATGGCACGTGTTTTTCAGGCCAACGACATCGTTTCGTTCAACACGGTGCTGCACGGCTGCGCCTTAAGTGCTGCCTGGCCCTGCGCGCTGCAACTGCTGCAGAGCCGAACTGGGCAGTGCCCCGGCAGATGGGCGAAGGGCTGGGCGTTGGAAGCACCGAAAAGTGTGGGATTTCACGAAAGTTACCCTCTGGTAATTTAACATAGCTATTGAACATGGTGATTTATAGTGGATTTTCCCATTGAAAATGGTGATTTTCAATAGCTATGTTAGTTTACCAGAGGGTAATGAATTGCCAGGGGATTATAACTCCTGCAAGTGGTTGGTGATATATCACTTAAATGGGGTGTCCATAGCCAGTTATAACTGTTAAGGGCTATAACATGCTATAACCAAAATGAGATGAGATTAATTAACTGCAATCGGATTATTTGTTCATGATTTTATTGCAATGAAGTAGTGCATGAACTGGTTTTAACCACCAAGTTGAGGTTTAACATTGTTACAACCAGTAAAACATGTGTTTTTTTGCAGCCACAACTATATTACGTGATTTGTTGCAGCAAACATGTTGTGCACTATCATTGATAGGGGTTGAACCAGCAAACAAGTTCAAAATAAGCCAATGGATGATTGATGATGAACAATTAATATTTTGTTGGTGGTTTCAAACATTGGTTTTCTTTTGTGTTTTAGCAGCATTAATGTTGTGGTTTTTAGTACGAGAAAACATTATGGATTTGATGTTTTGTTCTTTTCTTTTTAAAGCTAGCTACCAGGTTGACCTGCGTGCATGATAAGTGATAGGAGATATATTTTTCTCACCATTTTTTGTTGGAAGCTTTAAAGACGATTGAAGTACCAAAAAGACCCAATAAAAAGTGAGGTTGAGTTGCGTTCCACCAACAAAGATTTGGGTGGTACGTGGTTTAAACATCAAGATTTTGATTGGTTTCAGTGTAAGTAGCAAATCGGGGGTTCAAACAAACAAATTGGAAATCACCAGCACAAAATGGCAGGTCAAGGACTTAGCGGGCAAAAATAGATAACGATAAGGTTTCAGATGACAAACAGTTTGTTGTGCTAGCAAAAAAACTATGCGGAACTATGCCGGACCTTCAAGACTTTGCGGCCCAAGAGTGTTTGAGTGCGCCAGGATGGTTCAAGACCAAGAGGTGTTTTCATGACCACGTTTGCCAGTTACAGTATATTCTATTACAGTAAATCCTGTTATATATATATATATCCACATTTTGTGTTGGTTCTATCCCCGTTCATGCCGCGATATCTCCAACAGCAATCCCACTTACTGTAATTTAAGATCCAATATATATATATATATATATATGCATATATATATAATAAACAAAAAAATAATAATAGTAATAATAATAATAATTAATTAATCAATCATGATAATGACATAATAATAATTCATAATAATTATTACATATATATATATATATACATGTTTTAAAAAGTTACATCCCAATGTTTGGTGATGAAGTCCAACTTGTGGTGAAATCATTTCGTGAACGTTTTTTTATGTTGGGGAAAGTCAGAAGTTTCAACTTGGTGAATGATTATGCTTTCGTCAAATCACTATATGTTTCCCACCTCAAATCACCATGTGTTGCTTGTTTGCTGGCTCAACTCCTCCTAATTTTGTTACACAAACCCACTTTTAAACAGCGCCCGAGGTGCCAAGCGACCAGCGTCACGTACAACTCCGCGGCGGCAGCGTGTTGCTTGGTGGAACACTGGGATACTGGGTGCAAACCTTGGACATATTGGGGATTTCCTACAATGGGGATACCCCAATAGCTGGATGGTTTATAATGGAAAATTCATTAATTAAATGGATGCTTGGGGGGTACCCCTATGGATTGGAAACCTCCAAAATTGGGGGCTACCCCCATGGGTGTTTCAATACTAAAATTCTATCATTTTGGATGATTTGGGGATCCCCATTTCAAGAACCCCCCCATATAGTGTAAACTGTAAACATACATTATACATGATAGATACAGCACGTGTGATCTTTATTATTGTATTCCCAGTATATGACTGTCAATATATACAGACATGTTATTACACGTACTGAAATATCATTATATATTGTGTTACAGTCCAGCCGGAAATTGATTGACACGAAGAAGGGTAGGTGTTAGAATATTGTGGAAAGACACTGTTCCATGTGGAGTATGTGGCTATTATTTATGTATGTTTATGTTGTATGCTTATGTGATATGTGCATGTTTTTTTTTGTTTTAAACGTGCTGTATCTCTCTATATATATATATATTTACTTAATGTTTAGATATAGATATATGATATAGACATGCCACAGTATACTGACCGTTTTTGTTTTATTCACATATATCACACATGTATTCTACAATATTCTACATCATTGAACTGGATATTTACATGCGTCCATAACAATTGATCACATACCACAATTGGTGTCATTGCGCAGGAAAAGAACTGTGAATTGTGAGTTCAAACGCTAGAAGAGATGCTTCCATATATGGTGGAGTCCGATGCCATTTTTAACCTCCACAGTTCAGTCGCCACAGAGGGACGATCGAAGGCAAAAAACGATTGGAGGATGCTGTTCCGCGATGGATATCTGAAGTAGCCTCAAATGCGATCCGAGCCTATTCGGGATGATCATTTTCCCATTGGTCGTTCCGGGTTTTCATCATTGGCGATGATCAGTTACATTCCTGGTGAATAAGTAGCTTATCCAACTTCAAGCTGGTTGGTGGTTTGGAACATTTGGATTATTGTTCCATATATATATATATTGGGAATATGAATCCTAACTGATGAACTCATATTTTTCAGAGGGGTTGGCTCAACCACCAACCAGTGGGTGAACTAACCCCACAAACATTCACCAGTCGACATGGAGTCCATGCGGGGTGATCCTCCATCTGGTCCAGTCGTCCAATTGCCCAAGAGGGTTTTCAACCCCCATGGGAAAACCCTCGAAACTGACTCTTTTTAGAGTTCCTGGTGATTTTTTTTTTTTGTGGAATTGAATCCTTGGAATCCACTGATCTTTGCTCAATAAATGTTGGGATTTCCTGAGAAAAATGGTGCTATCCCAAATAGCTGGATGATTTATTTCATGGGAAAAAGCCTATGGAAAAATATGGATGATACCTGTGGGTAGCCCTATTCCTATTTCAGGAAACCACCATAAATCCCTGGTTTGTGGTTTGGAACATTAATTTTATGACTTTCCATATATTGGGAATGTCATCATCCCAACTGACTAACATTTTTCAGAGGGGTTGAAACCACCAAGCAGATCCACATGATCATACATCATCCACCTCGATCCGCAGGCCGCAAAGGATCCAGATGGGACCTGGCTTTGAAGATCCTGAGTGCTGTCGAAGGTGGTTCGGAACACTTCTTGGAACGCCTTGACCAGTTGTTTTTTTTTAGACATGAATCAGTCAATATAGCCTGGTTGATTGTTTGTTACAATAAAATAACTGAATTAATTGATAGTAATTGATAATAATTGTATAAGTTTATAAGAATTGTATAAGTTTATAAGAATACGAGTTTATAAGAAATCAAATGGGTTATATGATGGTTCAAAATACCCTACCTATAGTGATATGATTCTTATAACCCATAGGGATTGTCACAATACTGAGTTATACTATCCAGTATGTTGGGGATCACGTCAACCATTAATGATCGCCTTGCGAGTTGCGATGAAACATTGGTGTTTTAACGGAATGTACCCATGAAATCTTGAGATTCTATAAGTTGTCAACCAATCCTGGTTGGTGGTTTGGAACATATTTTAGTTTTCCATATATTGGGAAGAATCATTCCAACTGACTAATATTTTTCAACTTGAAACCACCAACCAGATAGTGGTTTGCGAAATCACTATGGAAATTGGAATTTAACATGATTTAGCCGTAGAAACTGGGGATTATGTTAATAGTTGATTTGATGATAGTTGGTGCAAATAAGTAAATAGGGTCTATGGGAAATATATACAGCATCATACAACTATAGTCAAACAGGTGAAACTAAACCAGCAGATGGGGGGGCCACCGTGTATGGCTTCTGACCTATGGGCCCAATATTTTGGGGGATGAATATCACCAGCAAGTTGGGGTGAACCACAGGGCACAAGGGTTCCAGAAACACCCTCAGAATGAGTTACCCTCTGGTAAACTAACATAACTCTGGAAAAACACCATGTTCAATGGGTAAATCCACTATTAATGGCCATTTTCAATAACTATGTTAAATTACCAGAGGGTAGGCCCAATCCCCATGTGTTGCCAGTCTCACCATTGATTTATAGCGACCTCACATCGCGACTTCACGACGTAAATGATGAGAATTGGATCGGGGTAACTATCCAAAAGAAATGTTCAGGCTATTGAACCTTAAATTACTATAAATCTATAATTCATCCAGACCAGTGAATGCCAGAAATGGCTGTGGATCAATACCTACAAATCCTACACATACAATCTTTGGATTGACCTCCAACTATTCCAGTATTTCGAGGTGAACTGCAGGGCTAGTATTATGTTGACATATCCCCGAATGGGATTTAAGGCCGGCAATATAGGTTTTAGTAGTGGCTTTTAGGGCTTTATTGTGCAAGGCTTTCCGCCACATTCACGAGTTGATACGGCCACCTTCCATCATACGTTTCAAGACGTATGCACTATACTTGTATGCAAGTAATAGTTTGCAAAAGGAAGGAGAATAAGGATGAATAAGGGGTATCTTAGGAATCCATTATTATCTATGAATTTCCCGACCTATGTGGTTATGTGTATTTTTGCTAGACGTTTTTTGTTCTGCTGTGGTTCCGTCCTTGTTCCGCAGATCGCACGGTGAGCCGCGTGGGGACCCTACTCTCCAGCTACGAACAAGCTTCGCAGTGGCAACAGGTGGCAGTTGGCTATAAAATGAAAGGTATCAATCGGGAAGCATACTACCATGATATACTTCTGGGAAAAATTCATCACGACCTCACTGCGACCTCACTGGAAATCATGGTTTATTTTAGGGAAATGATCCCCAAATGGCCGAACCATTCAGGTTAGTGAAATATTATAATTTACCCAGATATTTGTTTATACTATTCTATTTAAATCTGGCTCAAAGATTTTTGGGGTACTTGTGGTACAGACTTAAATTCCTTCCCAGATTTTGGTTAGTTAAACCCATTGGGAATGTACTGTAACCAGCCAAAAGCAAGTGGTGAACGGCAGGCGACAGCAGTGGGGAATCTACCCAGCTATCTTTTTGCGTGTCTAAGATGAAACCATTGACGTTGCAAAAGAATGGGATGTGTTGCCAACTTACCCCCTGGTAAACTAACATAACTATGGAAAGACCCACCATTTTTGATGGGAAAATCCACTATATATACATAGCCATTTTCAATACCAACAAATTACCAGAGGGTATAGAGTTGGGTTTCCAATAGACACAGATGGACTTGTTGAAATGTGTTTTACGAAAAAAAACAGTCATTCAACCCAGCAACATGGCTAACATAAACCGGGAAAATGGGGATTGAAACGACAAACGTTAAGGTCTTAGGTTTGACCCCCGACGTCAGAATTTGCCGGTACTTTCACATAGAGGGATGGACATGCACACTTTGTACATGTAGATGATTGACCCAATGAACAGTTGATAGAAATTGTATGAAATTGTAGTTTCCAGCTAGGCATGTTTGCTTCCCTAGTTGCAGGATTTTGGGGGATAATCCAGCTTGAAAAGTGTTAAGATGTTGCAGGGAAGTATGGCTACCCTGCTTACCCTCCAAAAATCAAACATGGCAATGGAACATCTACTATTCATAGATATTCATAGATATATTCATAGATATATTCATAGATATTCATAGATATATTCATAGATATATTCATAGATATATTCATAGATATATTCATAGATATATTCATAGATATATTCATAGATATTCAAAGATATCTTCATAGATATATTCATAGATATATTCATAGATATCTTCATAGATATATTCATAGATATATTCATAGATATATTCACAGATATATTCATAGATATATTCATAGATATTCATAGATATATTCATAGATATATTCATAGATATATTCATAGATATATTCATAGATATATTCATAGATATTCAAAGATATCTTCATAGATATTCATAGATATATTCATAGATATTCATAGATATATTCATAGATATATTCATAGATATATTCATAGATATATTCATAGATATTCAAAGATATCTTCATAGATATTCATAGATATATTCATAGATATCTTCATAGATATATTCATAGATATATTCATAGATATATTCATAGATATTCAAAGATATCTTCATAGATATTCATAGATATATTCATAGATATTCAAAGATATCTTCATAGATATATTCATAG
>Ga0126342_10013790_pt1 | contig 14290 bp, 15 predicted proteins | sample Cyp1metagenome_FD_92528 | JGI IMG/M metagenome (GOLD analysis project Ga0126342, IMG submission 92528) | Coral microbial communities from Lord Howe Island, Old Settlement Bay, Australia - Cyphastrea 1 metagenome | ecosystem: Host-associated > Invertebrates > Cnidaria > Coral ...
AAGTCCTCGAAAGACATCTGCCAAACCAGCAAGCTGCAAGGAGTGCGCCGTGACGTGAACAATCAGCTGGCGCTACCAATGCAATTACGGAGCCTGGAATCCCTGGATCAATGCTCAGGTCACTGGCACACGCTTTTCAGCTTGACATCGCACATGTAGCTACGTCCCACCCTTGAACATGGACAGCGAACAAATACCAAGTGATCAAACATGAAAGGTCACATGTTTCTGCACAATCTCATATTCAATATATTCATTTTGCATTCATTTTGCATTCATTTCTGTATTTTCTGTTCATTCTCTCCTTCAGTCTCTTTCCCTTAGAAGCCTTAGCTGTTGGCTCACTGCAGTCGAACTTCATATTGTCCCACCTTAGCACCGTGAAAACACATGAAAAAACTCAGGACTCGGTCCGGTCATGTCCGGTCCAGAGAAAACCATAGAAAAGCCTCTCACTGGACTACCTGGTGACTACCTGGTGACTACCTCTCGGTCTCTTCAGCAGTCACTTTGTGTCACTTCAAGCAGCACTTCGCCCAGGCAGGTTCTGAGATTACGACGCATTGATCATGTTGGTAAGCTGCGTCTCTATGGACAGTTCTTTGCCACTCTTCTCCCCAATGTCATTGATCCTGAAAAATATCTTCAATGTGGAGTCATTTGCAAATAAAGCCCAACAGAAAACCAAAATAAGCATTGACACTTTGAGTTGCTCTGATTCAGGTATGTCACTCAGCCCGGCACTTTGTCACATGTTCAAGCATGCCTCGTTTAAACTCTGGATGCTACAAGACTATGCAAGACTTGTGAAAGCTCGGAAGCAGAACTAACAACTTGAAACATTTTGGATAAAGGGTCTGAGACCCGAGCCCATGGAAACGAAATGCTTTAGGGTGAAGTCCTCCATGTCTGGTCCTGACACATTGCAAACATCTGTAAACTTCATTACAATTTTGGTCTTTTTGAAATGTCAAATCAGTGAACGTATCCAGAAAGTGCGTCTTCATGCATCTTGCAAGGTGAACTGTGCAAACACGTGCAAACACGTGCAAACACGTGCAAACACGTGCAAACACGTGCAAACACGTGCAAACACGTGCAAACACGTGCAAACATGGCAGCCGATTCAAATGTGCACTTCAAACTGTGACCCGGGCTCACATCTTGGCGGACCAGTTCGCTCACCTGCCAAAAGGGTTCTGCTGTCTGCCATTGGCATGGAGACGAATATATCTAATATATTCTAATATTATCTAAGATATGCGCACAACAATTAAAACTGCAAACATCAACATTGAGGCAATAAATGAAGACATTGCATGACATCGCGAGATGTTGGACAAGCGTCTCTGAATGTATCTGCGTATCTGTGAATGTCTCTAGAACTCTGTGTTTGGACCTGGTTCCAGTGGCGCTCGCGCATGCCCGCATTGCGCAGGCCAGTGACCTTCTGCAAAGTTCAATTTTCAAACTACATAAACTACTCTGAAATACTCTGAACCTTTTCTATCTTTTCTATAGACACTTCAAGATTCTTCAAAAACACTGAATCATGAATCATTTCATCTTCACTTCCCACCACCTCCCTCTATGGGGGCATTGCTAGCATCTGTGCTTCTGAACAGGTGACAATTTGCCGCTAAGGAGAAGGCAATGGGGAGGTATGGCTGGAACGCATCAATCTGTTCCTTGCATCGTGCATCCGTCTTCAGATTTTCCCAAACCACATTTGGAAGTACGAAGCGCGGGTCCTTGATGTCTCTGGCGATCTGCAAAACCTTTGCTGCATCCTCGCGCTTTTCCAACGCTCTCACCTGTGCGCTCGAAAAGCTCAAGCAGTGCAAACCCAGAGCTTTCACTGCTTTCACCACGAGTTTGAAAGCACGTCTTTTCAAAGGCCAAAACTGGAAGCTGTCAAGAATGGATTCAGAAGCTTTCAAGACATTGGAACAAGTCAGTACAAATTTCAAATCTCTGAGGTTTCAAAAAGTTCTCTGTTCAACGCCTTCAATGCCTTCAACATATTTCAACGTATTTCAACAATTTCAACATCTTCGCCCGTTCGCATCCGCCCTGTGGCCCCCCGCGGTCTTGAACAAGGTCTTGGCGCCTGAGGTCACCCATTGCTCACCTGCCACATGCGAAGTGACAGTATGTGACAGTATAGAAACACCGTGTGAAAACATAGCAAACACATAGTAATAAAGTGGTCAAGAAACGCGGTTGGAAATTGTTGGAAGGTCATGAGGTGGAACATGGCCCTTGACATACAGAAGGATACATAGAACTTGCGACATGTTCAGAAAACATGACATCCCTCAAAAAATATCAAAAAATGACACCAAGTTGCAATACTTGGCATCAATCTCCTGGAAGGGTCCACTCCTGAGACAGCATGATATCTTAACATATCCTGACTTTAAGCATCTTGAAGCTAACTATGATTATAATTATAATAGTATTAAAAATGTATTAAAAATGTGACTTCGCTGAATCATAGAGCTCTGTCACTCCACTGAGTCTATTAGAACTCTGATGTTTGTGCTCCGCACATCCACTTCTCGGAGTCTTCGATCCAGTGATATGCAGTGACCTTTCCAAACAGCATTGCGTTCTGCGTTTTAGAAAAGCTCCATAGAAACGCATGCTGCAAGAGAAAAAATCAAGGCTGCAGCCCAGAGATTGGAGAAGGGCTCCCATTCCTCTGAAGCAAACCAATATCTACAATGCAGAGCAGGAAACTTGCGGCGCAATGCGACAAGCGATAAATTTTTGACCGGTTTTTTCTTTTAATATCCGCATGTTTTGACAAAGGTCTTGGAAATCAACATGGCACTTATGAATACTTATTGACACAATGAAAAATGCGGTCGGCACAGGCCTTCTGCAGTTGTTGCAAATGGCTGTAGTCTGATGATTCTTGCCCAAACAATGCCTCACAAAATTCGAATTTGTCAATTCCAAGCCGGGCTTCGAGGGTCACTGGCGGTAGCTATGCTGAGGCGATCGAAAGGCAAACTGAAGTGCTTTACGACTTTAATGACTTTTCGCCACAGACATCCACAGACCAGAAACCAAAATGACAGAGATTAACAATCGAACTAACTGAACAGTACAGATTAATGCAGAAAGCAAAGTCCAGTGGAGCATCAGGATTACCGTCGATGCCTCACGGGAATTGAATAGCTTGGCTTGTCCACTGGCTTGTTTTAAGCGCTCGTTGACACCTTGGGAGCACGAGGTTCTTGTCGACGAAAGGCGTTCAACAGATTGAGGAACATTGGATTCTTCAACGCACAAAGAAATCATCTAACATATCTCACTATATCTAATCGTCCACACTGAACCCTGACCATTTGCATTGGACCTAGGCTCAACCTACCGAAGTCCCAGCTGGTCTCATTTCATCACATTTCTACATCTTTACCAGGGCCATGGCTCTCGACATTTTCATGGATCTCCTGACAGTGATGCTGCTTACTGAACGCGAATGGCATCACAACGGCTCGTTGTTACGCCTTGATGTTGGCCAGGTTGGAATACTGCGAAAAAGAATCCACAATTCCGGCCTAGGAAGTGCAAGGAATGTGCTTCTGCCTACAATTAAACATCCCGTCGGCTATGCTCATGTCAAGATTCTGACCAAATCCACCAAGTTTTCATCAAAGTCCGTTTGCTCCTGAACAAAGACATCCAGCTCACAACTCGAAGGGTGCCAGAGAAACACCATGAAACAACTCTTTGTTTTCAGTGCTCATAGTGCTCTTGCCATTGTTGCCACATGAGGCCACATGCCGCATGTTGCCACTGCCTGCTGCATGTCTTTGAGGTAGCCTTTCTCGGCCTTGGCCAACTCTTGCTCCACCTGACATCATGACATCAAGGGCTCTGAGATGGTGAGATGGTGAGAGTGAGAGCGGCACAAACTTCCAGATACTTCCAGCATCTGCAGCATCTAAAAACTTTGGGAAGCTTTGGGACTTTGAATCAATTTGATGATTTTTGATGATTTTTGATGATTTTTGATGCCTGGGCCATGAGGTCGAACGTCTGCTTTGGACAAGCGAAGACTCGCCAGCGTTGGTGAAAATCATCCTTAGCTGTTGCTAGGGATCGTCACAATTCCGACAGAAGTCCCCAGCAACGCTCAAGTCTATTCAAATCTCGTGATATATTATCTCGTGCTACTCGAGCAGGTCAAAAGAACTAGGGTGCGATATGGTACTATGAATCTTCTGAATCATTCTTATTGCTTTTTCATTCTCTGCTGGGAGTGAACCTGAGTGATGCACGTTTGTGAGCTTGACCTCGAAGCCCTCGAGGACCTTTCGTCGACAATCTTTAGTTTACCATGCATGTTACACTGTCTAGCAAAGAATGGACAAGAGCAAAGATGAGCAAAGTATAGCAAAGTCTTGTTTTTGGAACTATGCTGCGGATCTGTTCATCTGTTCATCACATTTCGACCCATACCTACTTCATCCTTAATTTTTACAACGGCATCTTCACTGACAAAAAGATCATGGCATCATGGTTTTTTGGATGGTTTTTCGGATTGTGGCCGAAGAAAATGAAGAAACCAAAAAGCGCTCCTGGAAGATCTGAATGCATTTGCCGATGTCTGGCGATGTCCTGTCGAATGCTGAGAAACTGACGGGTCGAAGCGCTCAAGGCTTCTGCTACTGCCACTTCCGCAAAGATCCGCAAAGCGAATGCGTTAAAGTCGTTATATACCATGTTATATACAACTCTTTTGTCGGGGTTGTGGCATATCTTGGCTCAGTAGTGCTCAGTTTTCTGAGGTTCAGTCTTTGCAACTTCACCAGGAACTCCGCCTGAGCTCGATGCATTGGAGGTTCGTTTTGTGCTGCCAATGTGGAAGCGAACAGAATTCAGCACAATTCAGCACTAGTCAGCAGCCGCGACCATCTTTCTGGTTCTTGTTGATTTCTTTTTGCAATACATGGCTATTGGTCAAAACCCTGGCACCTAGTGAACCCCAAAATTGCTGGTAAATGGATGTTCATCCCATTAGAATTGATAATAATAGGTTTTGACCCACCCCCACATATTAGCGAACCGTGGCATAAAGTGACTTCAGAGAGCATCTCAAGACTTCTGAAAAAGTATCTGGCAATGTTTGGCAGGTTTCAAGACTGTCAAGCTTAGATTTGTGTCCTTAGCCTGAGAAACTGGCTCATGAATTCTCTGAGTTCAGTGGACTGCTCAATGTTCTTTGGAGCCTGGCAGAGAATGTGCGGTTCATTTCATTCACAATGTACATGGCCTTCATGGCTGCCTTAGCTGCTCAATTTGTCATTCTGCCATGGCACCGTGCCATACCGTGCCTTCCGCAACTGTGCGAAAATGCCTTGGAACGTGTCCTGGCCCGAACTGCAGAGCATGGCAGTTAATCCGCCCTTGAAATCCCGTGGAATCCCTTGAATATCCTAGTTTCAATATGTTTCAATAGTTTCAATTTGATGCTCCATCTAATTAATCTAATTCCTAGAATCCGTCCACGGAATCCTTCCACTTCTAGCAGATTCTAGCACATGTTACTGAAAACTTGGAGTATCTTGGAGTCTCATGCAGTCTCCTCACATGTGACGAAACAGAAACTCAGTGCCAGGATGACAGCAACTTCTTGCGCAGAGTCCCGGAAGCGCTGGAGCAACATGTCCTCCTGGCAGCCAGAAAAGCCAGTGCCATCCAGTGCCAGCTGCAGAACAAAAGAACTCAACGCACCTCTGTATCAAGATGTGTCAAGATGTGTCAAGTCGGTATTGACAGTATTGAGCCAGCGACCAAGAGTTCCACAATCCTGCGATGTCTGCTTGCCTAAGTCTGACATCCAGGTGAAGTGTCGTTCAAAGATTGGGCATTCAGAAGCTAGCAGCAGCAATGGCTGAGGGAGTGGCTAGCACTTTCCGGATTTCCGAGCAGTGGATTTCAAAAAGTCCAACGACCTGGCGAATTAAGATAGATGGGATCCAGATTAAGCATGAGCAACAACAAGATACCCTGAAGATACCTGAAATCTTGGGAGTCACTACTGCCAGCTAATCCTTCAGCGACGCTGAGATTCAGGCAGATGTATCGGGAATGGCATCTAGTACTTTCTCCCTTGGCAAAGCTTGCTAGTTTGGAGGGACTGTACACTTTCCAAACACTACCTAGCAAGTTCAACATGTTGAAGTTGATCATATCCATATAATAGCCATATAATATCCATATTATGGATCCCCCATTGGACCATTGGATTTTTTCCTGCTCCTGTAACAAAAGTCCCTTGCTTCGCACAGCGAAGTCTGTCCTGTCCGTTCCTGAGCTCCCAGCTCCTCATCTATGTGCTCCAAAATAAATTGCTTTGCCCTGACATTTTCTCAGCAAAGATATGCAATGTATATGCAATGTATACTAAACAGATTGCAAAAGATCGCAAACTATTTAGATACAATTTGTATCATCTTATATTATCATCCGATAGAAGTCGAAGGGCTACTTTTGGTTCGCTCTTGGTTACCAAGCTTTCGACCCACTCCTATCGAAACTATCGAAGTCCAAATTCTTTGACACATGCTCCGAGCATCTCCGAGCTTTGCACTCATCAGTGGAGATTTCCGCTGCAGCCTTTTCTTTGACCTAAAGCCATGCAGCAAAAACATGCAAGGACATGCAAAAAGTTATCAACAACAAGGAGAGCTCATATTATCCATTCAGATCCTTTCTTTAGAAACTTTCTTCAGAAAGGACATGAAACAACAAAAAACACAGAATGAGCACAGGATGAGCAGAGGACAATTTGCAATCGGTTCATAATGTTTCATCTTTGTTTCATCTATGTTTCATGTCTTCTCGTATCGTTTCGCTCCCGGTGCTTGGCCGAGCTCGCGACATATTCGGCCGGGTCCAGGCCTCGGAGACCGGAAGCTCGGCCGGCGGTCCATGGCGCTCGGTGCGAGCGGTGCTCGGTGCCCCGACGGAGAAGGCTTTGGTATGGCTCGAAGAGGTCCAGGAACCTCGGATTTCCCGAAATCTGCCAGGCAAAAGATGGCAAAACTGTCAAATATTGCAAATTGATGCAAGTTAATTAGAACATGTTCTGAGATGTTTTGAGTATATATTATATATTTATTATATTATTATATGTATATCGGTCCCTATCAATCCTCTTGCTCTGAGTTGTCCAAATAGCTCTGAAGACGAATCAGATTCGTTTTCGAGGCCCTTGGGAGACGGCTCTACCAACGCAGGCAACGTCTTCTCCAACTTGGCCACGAGCTGGTCTTTTCGCTGCACCACCTCATCAGTGCGATTCGGATCTCAGCTTGGAAACATCAGGTTAAACCAGTGGCACAAGGTAGATCAAAGTAGATCAATGTGTTTTTTTTGTGTTTTTATGGTGTGTTGCACAATGGAAATTGAATAAAATTATGAGATCTCCATCTGACATTCGATCAACCGAAAATCAGTCCGAGCGCCATGCCCAAGGCTCAGTCACCTCGACGGTACTTAGGACCTGAAAAACAGCACCAAAGACAAAGATCGCTGCAGCCGTATACCCTCTGGTAAACTAACATAGCTATTGAAAATTGCCATTTATAGTGGATTTACCCATTAAAAATGGTGATTTTCCATAGCTATGTTAAATTACCAGAGGGTATCCCTATGTACCACCATGTACGCATGCATATCATCATTCATTTGCCTGACTCTCGCCTGTTTGTGAACCACTGTGCGGAAGAGCTGTGGCACGACCTCTGAAATCAAAACATGTCTGGCATTCAACATGGATCAAACGATATCAAACATATCTCCAGACATTCATTTTTTTGGGCAGTGCGCACATCAGGAGACTGTAATACCCATATAGCGTGTAGTCTTTCTGGAGTTTATTAGTGGCCGTCCATGGGGGATTTGTGCCTTCATTGGCATAGACATTCATTTTATCACGTTAAGTTGATATGTTGAGTGAAGTGAACAGACACAAGATCTTGGATGCAATCTAGCATGTATCAGTCAGCCACGGAATGTCAATGTAGTGCTGATAAGCCAATTTCGACAGTCTTAAGAGTGCTGCGAGAGCGTCCAGCTGCGGAACGTCTGCCAAGCTTTGAAGCCTTGTAGCTCAAATGACAGTCAGAATCTGTTGGATGTTTTAAGATGTTCTAAGTATTATATCCCACAGGATCCATGTATGCTATATATGCTAACATTTGGGGTATATTGATGGTAAATGTTACCATATATACATATAGCATACATGGATCCTATGGGTATGAATTTAAACAAACAAAAGAGATGAAACGCAGAGGTGCGAAGATCCTCTTGAGATCCATACCCTTGCTCCAGCACTTTTTGGCACACATCAATGACCTCTTCAGCTCAGCCGGAAACATATTTCACGAACATAGAACGAAAAGTTGCATCAATCAGGTTTCGTGAACATATGTGAACATATGGCTACCCATATGTGAACATATGTGAACATAAAGATCATAAATCAGGCTGGACCATCTGGACCTGTGTCCCATCAGATGAGTAGACAAAGTTCTGCTTGTCTTCACCTCGAGGCAGTGCCATTGCCCAGGAGACATCCAACAGCAGGCAGGGTGCCAAGGTGCCAAGGTTCCGTTCTGGGCTGGCATGGGCTGGCATGGGCTGGCAAAAAAAGTCACTTCTGTTGGGAACAAAGAGATTGTTTTAACATGTTTTAACATGTGCTTTACTTTCATGTAGCTGGACTCTCTCTCTCTCTTTCTCTGCCACGGACCTCAGCAGCTTCAAGCTTGCAGCAGTTTCATGTACCAAGGGCGCCACTGTGTCGAAGCTCCAAGATAAACAAACCTTGCTTTGGCCTGGTGATAAAGAGGGAAGGCCGGGCAAGTGTACACAACTTCCTCTAGCCCCACACTAGAACGTGTAGTTCTAAGGAAGCCATACGAAATCATACGAAGTCTGCTTCCTTCATGTTTCTGCGCTTCTGAATTGACTCCATGAATCTACCATCGCAGGAAACTAAGCATCGTGCTCTCGGCTTGGACCTGTTTGATCCACAATGCCATCACCAACAGCTGGTGCAGTTGCACCACTGGCACCTTCAGCACAAGTTCCTGATGTTTCAATGTCTAAATCTGCGAAAATTGATCTGAGAAGCGATCCTAATCGGGTGTGAGAACCGTTGTCAAACAAGTGGCAACTGTGGCCCCTCTTAAATCCAGAATTATAGAATTCAGCTTACTTTGGAAGTCTTCTCAGAAATTTGCGAGCTGAATAAATTGATCAATCATGACAGTACTTCGCTTTGCGGAGAAACCAAGCTGCCTGTTTGGATGCGGGACTTGCTCTGCATGTCCATAAAAGCGCTTGCAGCCTATCCGCAGGTCTGGTCTAGAAAGGCCCAACGCAGCTACTGTAGACAAGCAGCCCCAGTGTTGTTGAAAAATAGCAATAGACAGCAATAGACAGCAATAGACAGCAATAGACAGCAATAACCGAGCCTTGTGAAATAATCGCGGTGGTGCTGCCTCTGCATTGGGGTCTGGAGCCTCAAAAACACTCTCTACTCGCAGAAGGTCTTGCCTCGGGGTGACGGCCATGACGAAAAATGGCAGAAGTTTGCTTCCAGAGTTCGGCATTCACCCAAACTCTGAGATGCAAGCACGTTGACCTGAACTGGGCAATACCTTCAAAGTGTGACGTTTTTCAATGTCAGCTTTTTGGGATCTCTGATGATCTCTGAAAAACTGTCGATTGACAATGATTGCACAAGAGTCCCTATTTAGCTGCCTTGATCACCCCATATCACCCCGCCTCTCCATGCTTTCGCAGTAGCGGGCGACGGAGTCCAATGCAAAATATCGCAATGTATCCTTCACAGAAAAACTGCGACTGCCATAGTGCTGCGAATTCTTTGTTGAATGAGATGCCACTCGCGATCATGTAGTAACCGCACCAAGGCCAACAAGAATAAAGAGGAGGTGCCAAAATCGAACCAAATCAAAAGCTCTCCAGTGATGCCTGTATGCGACCAAGTCAGTTGGAAAAACAAATAATGACCCCCTACTTCTGCCTGCATCATAAATCGGAGGACGGACAGGAGCTTGCGCATCTTGCCCTGCATTGCATTTCTACGAAGCCATCATCAAACATGCCATCATCAGCTATTGCAAGAAATCAAAGAAATCGAAGCTGCAAAAGTAACACGTTGAGACTTTTTCCCGAATGCGTAGCAAGGGTTCTGCGTGACTGCATATCCATGTGTTTCGACATCTGTACCACTAACATATATTAACATATGTGTTTTTCGCATTCGGGTTCGTGGGCTGCATCTTGTTTTGAAAAGGGGTTGGCCTGCCGGTAAGTGTCGGGATTGGTCTCGTGGATCGAAAACCATCCCTTGCCCACCTCAGCTATACGGTACAAATGAGCCATGCTGAAGACTGTACGAGGTAATTTATGATAAATGGTATTTCAATGTGTTAATATGTGTTAATATGGTACTGTACTTGCCCAGTATTGATGATGGTATTTTATTTTGTTCATTATTGTCAATAATTGTAATTAAGTTAGTAATATAATTGATGATGATTATAGCCCAAGTATGTCGAAATAATGCCGAGGCACATTGGTAAAGTGCTGCAGTATGATCTTCTGCAACTTGTTCACCTGGCATTTCACATTCTCCAATTCACCAATTCACCACATGCTCAGTTTCGACAGTGATGAACATTCCGCAAAGATCTGATGCAAATCTAATCTGGTGGTGCAATAACCATCTTGAAAAATATGAAAGTCAATAGGAGGATTATCCCATACATGAAATGGAAAATAAAAGCCATGTTCCAAACCACCAACCAGTCAACCGGAAGGGAGCACCCAATGCTCTTTCACTCGCTGCGACCTGGTGTGAAGAAATAAATTGGCTTCAAAAACGCCTTTGATCCGTGTGTTTTTTACCGTGTTTTTTTTCATGTCGATGTCGATACTTGGCCCAAGACGTAGCTGTGATGACAGCTTTCTGCAGTTGAATGAAATAGTCCAAGCGTGTGGCCTAGGCGTCCACAAAAAAAACCACAGGAGATCCACAGAGATCCACAGAGATCCAAAGGGTGCACAACGCGACACGGCGACACCGGCCTCGGTGTATCTGATGTTGTAGATGCTCTGTGAGAGCAGCCACAAGCACTCCTCCGCCACAGCCACCTGAGCCCGGCTTCCGACTGATTCCGACAGATTCCGACTGATTCCGACTGTCTGTACAACAGTATGTACATGTTTGTACATGTTTGATTCATTCATGGCAGTGTGTCAAAACCTTGTACCCCTGGTGAACATCAAAATAGCTGGTAAATGGATGTTCATTCCCCTAAAAATGGTATTAATAGGTATTGATCCATACCCTCATGTTTGTACATTGTACAGTGGTGCTGTCCGAAAACCAAGACCTTCAGCTATCCGACTGGCTGGTGCAGCATAGGATACTTGGGCGGTGACGTGTGTGCTCACCACCTCTGGCTTGATGAGCAACGATGCAAAACCTCAATGTTGCAGAGATGAATGTTGTAGAGATGAAATATCATAAGATATCACTATAGATATCACTATAGATATCACTATAGATATCACTATAGATATCACTATAGATATCATAAGATATCATTAGATATATCATAAGATTTCACAAGACATAAGATCGTTTTCATGACGTTAAAGTCTTAATATGCATCTGCCTCAGGACCGGGCAAAACGCTGAGAATGTCTCAGTGAAACTGTATTCCGGAACGGGCCACAAAGAGAACATCGGCACTGGCCTGCACTATGCTTGCAACGTCCAAGTAGTACGGAACGGTAAAACCACTGCTACTGCTAGTTGTGCCACAGCAGCAGAGAAGAACAAACCATGCAAAAACATTGAAACAAATTAACATAACATGAATTTAAAATGAATCTAATATGAATATGGATTAAACAGATTGATGACTCTAATTATCGCTGAAAGATCTGAAAACAGTGTGGCCGCACTTTGGATCACTTTGGATCTCTGGATGTCTCTGGATGTCTCTGGCCTGTCAAAGGAGCTCTCATCATCGAGCTCGTCGATGTTGACCGACTCAAAAAGCGCCAAACCTTGGAGGTGGTGAAGATGGCCGAAGATGGCCGGGCAGGGCATGCGACATCTCGACATTTCGTGGTTTGCTTTGCTGTTTTTGCTGTTTGCTATGACGACTTTGCTGTTTGTTGACTATCTTAGCCATGCTAATGACTTATAATGACTTGGCGACTTAGTGACTTGGGACCGATGACTACCGCGCATCCTCTGAGTCAGCAGCCTTGGCTCTTCTCTCCGTCCTGAGCATGCGGAAATGTACAGAAAACATGAAACATCAAACAGGACAACACAGGAAATGCACAAAATGAGCAACAAATCAGCGGACACATGAAACATCATGAAACTTAATTTGTTTCATTTCAAAACCTGAAAAATCAGCTCAAAACTACGCTCCACGACGGTATGATGCAGTATGATGCAGTGAAGCTGTGGCCATGACTGATGGGCCTTCCGTCTGAAGCTTGTGGCTGATAAAAATGATTTTGTTCATCCTGGCATCACATGACTTCAGCCCCACCCCCCAAGCCACGGCGCTGGCATCACTCTTGAGAAGCACTCCATGAGACTACTATGAGAACCACCAGCAGAAACCATTGGAGAACTCTTTCCGGTCACCCAGCAGGATCAGTACGAGGGACTAACTGACGAACATTCTTTGTTCGAGTTCTGGTCAGGGTTTCAGCCCATGCTTCACACCACGGCTGGACGTCCACGACAAATACAGAGCACTGGTTGAACTTGCAGCTGGGCGACTCTCTTGATCCACTGCTCCATCCCGGTTTGTTCAAGATGTCTGCCACTTGCAATTCATATCAAAATTGTTGGGTTGGGGGTGCTTGTGAAAGAGGTTTAAAAAAACATCTTTGCTCTTTTGCCAAAAAACCGTGTGATTTTGGAAAGTTCCCAGGTTGGAGAGTTCCAGGGCTGACAAGTGTGTAAAGCAATTTATATCAATTACCCTCTGGTTATTTAACATAGCCATGGAAAATGGCCCATTTATAGATGGTTTACCTATTAAAAATGGTGATTTTCCATGGCTATGTTAGTTATGATCAGATGGCAAATATCAATTTATGTAGTTTGGTGGTAAGGGTGGAGAGCTCAAGGCTGTATGTTCAAGGGCCAGCGACCAGGTATGTTACACTACCTCTGAAGCCTGCGGAGCCTGCGGGCCAGGGCCGCCCTCGAGTTATTTTCAGATGTACACCAAACAATCAAAGACATCAAAGATGAAACCAGCATGAGAACAGCAAGTGAAAGTGTTTTGTAGACAATCCTTTTCAGATATGTCAGATATGTTTGTTGATCATTGTTGATCCACCTGCCATGGCAAGGGACAGGAATAGGCAACAAACATCACAATGCATGAGTGGCAAAAATTATGTCTGGTGAGCAAAGAATGGTCATGGCGTGCTATTTCGAGAGGGATTTTGACAAAATCGATTTCTTCAAGAATAAGCACGTGGCATATGAAGAAGTAGGAAAGAAGTTGGTATGAGAATGCTTCAAGAACAAAATTGAAGGATACACCAGGCAGAATAAAGTAGCACGTGGAGAGATTGGTTTTAAAAAAATGTGGATGAGGACTTGTGCATAAACCATGTTCAAGCTTGCTGTGCCCAATGTGGCATAAAGTTCTATGTTGAGATGGAGGCTGGAAAGTTACAGTATAAATAATTTTCACCTTTCAGAAAATAGACCATAGAATCAGCCATCATATAGACAATGTTGAACGTTAGTGTAAGTACTATGCTTGTAGTGTTCACTGATAGTTGTTGCTAAAATCATTTGGAAAATTCATCATCTGATGTGAGCACAAAACAGAAGGTCATTGCAAACATCTATTTTGATAGAGCCGGTTTTGGTGCCAAAAAACACACGAATTTAAATGATGCCAGACAAAAACAAATAAACTCAGGTGCTATCAGCTTGAATGCTTCTGCGTTTTTGCCATAATAAGTGCTTATGCCATAAAAAACATCGGAACCCTTTGGACATTTCACAAAGCATCTGCACCAGAACCCTCCGGAACCTCACAAGGTATCTGCACCGGAACCCTCCGGAACCTCACCACGCATCTTCACCTAGACCCTCAGGAACCTCATCAGCTAGCTTCACCGGAAACTTCCGGAACCTCACCAGGTACCTGCACCAAAACCCTCTAGAACCTAACCA
>Ga0126342_10013791_pt1 | contig 14289 bp, 18 predicted proteins | sample Cyp1metagenome_FD_92528 | JGI IMG/M metagenome (GOLD analysis project Ga0126342, IMG submission 92528) | Coral microbial communities from Lord Howe Island, Old Settlement Bay, Australia - Cyphastrea 1 metagenome | ecosystem: Host-associated > Invertebrates > Cnidaria > Coral ...
CTGCTCAGGCTAAGCTCCGCCAAGCTGGAGTGTCCTTAACACCGGATCGACACCGCCGCGCGGCGACAGATGCAAATGCCGGCCCTGTTGTGCCTCCTGGTTCTGTTTCTGGTCCCCCTGCTGTTGTTCTCATGGTCTGTTAACCAGCCTTCAACGAGAAAACAGCTCGTCCTTTTCAGAAACGAACGGCACTCTTCGTCCAAGAAGCCCGCCCAAAGGCACAGGGCAAGTAGATGCATCAGGAGTGAACAACGACCTCCTAGTTCTCTTGTGAGCCCGCGTCAAAGTCAAATTTGCCTCATCCAAAGTCCATTGGTCCGTGTGGTAGTAGTGAAGTTTCAAAGTACCCACCAGCACTTCCAGTCTCTTCAGTGGATCAGTTTCATCATCTTCACTCACATGCACGTTGTTCAAATCCACAGGCATGTTGTTCATATAGTCATCAAACTCATGATAGACAGTATCCTTCCATTCTTGACAGTAAGGCACGTGCCTAGGAGACAAGTACAAAGAGTACCATCCATACCTGAGAACAGAGACAGTCTAATGTTGAGGAGTCAAGAGAAGGAGGCAGTCCTTTCCGAGAACGGTCCAGTAGTTTTGCAACAACATGCGCGTGACAGAGACGAGACAAAATGAGACATCACAGACATAGCAATTTACCTAATGAACCTCTCTTCGACCCTCCCAGTTGCGCTTCTCAAGTTTGGTGGATTGGGACCCAACGGTAGAAGTGGATAGTCTGAAGCATAGCCAAATGGGCAACAGTGCGCCCTGCTCCTGAATCAAATAGAACCCAGTCTCTCTCAATAGGTACAGATGCAACACAGTAGTCATGCATCCAGGCCAATTTGTCACAAGGTCCGTTTTGACAGTGACATTACCAAGTGCAAAATGCACCGGTACTGAGTGCATTGAAGTACCTTCAGAAGTTCCTAAACTCAGCGCAGCTATAGTAGAAAATAAAAGCTCCTCCCAAACTTCCAGTTCTGGAACCAGTACGTTGCTACAAATTGTTGAAACAGCTGAAACAGTTTGCAAAGTACCAGAAGTACTAGATGAAACAAGGGCGCTAATATTTGGAAAACCCGTGACCGTAGACACAGTTCCTGAGGCAGTGGCAAGTGCCTGCACAGTTTGTGCAGTGTGAGTCGGAGGCAAAACTAAGTGCTGCGCGCTTGGTTTAGAGTAGCTCCAGTCACCATAGTCCGTCCAACTCTGGTCATACCACACATCCCAAGACCAGTCACCCCATAGTGCACCAGTCCAGCCGACATCACACCCTTCGTCATTCCATTCATAGGCTTCGTCAGTTGCATCTTACGTTTCTAGGCTGAGTACAATCCTTAGACTCAGACGTATGTCCATGTTGGCCGCAGTTCCACCATGTCAGTCTACCTTTCATTTCTTTTCCAAAGGCGGACAGTTTTCCGCTTCCTCTGCCTTTGTGGGGGCCAGTCTTGCCACTTCCACCTTTGTAGTTCTTACCTTTTCCTTTTCCGAGGGGGCCAGTTTTGCCACCTCCTTTCATGTTTCCTATTCCTTTCCAACCAAGGGGAGGCCATTTTCCGCTTCCTGCCTTTCATACCTGTTCTTCAACATTTCGCATTCTGAGTAGTCTTGTTCAAACTTTTCAGTCCTAAACCTGTATTCCAACACACGAGTCAACAGTGAAATGTCTTGTGCAGTTCCTGGTAGAGAGAATCTTTGACCAAGTAACGGCCAGCTCTTAAAATCCGTTTTGGGACACAAGACCTCGAATAATCAGTCTGGCACTATCAGTTGTCAATTGGGTCAGTAGATAGCGAAGCTGCCGCGTGAATTCAAGCAGTTTCTGTACATCTTCCGGATCAGTCACCAGTCCAGCTACATCTTGATCAGTGATCGGTCTCTCACTTCTCTCAGGTCTCTCCATCACTTCCAGTGTGTCAGTCTTCAAACAGCGCCGCGCAGTTTGTCACTGAGTACGGCCAGTCTTCCCAGTCTTCCATCCATCTTGCCACTGAACTTCTGAGCCATTGGTAGTCTTTCACTTCCTCCTAGGGAGTTTCTCTCAGCAAAGGCCGCCATCTCCTACTCTAGTTCTATGTCTGTTCAGTGTCGGCCAGCGTGCCTCTTCCACTCTTCTCTCAGTGGGGGCCAGTATTGCCGCTTCCACTTTTCTCTCACAATCAGTGGGCCAGTATTGCCGCTTCCACTTTTCTCTCACAATCAGTGGGCCAGTATTGCCGCTTCCACTTCCACTTGACTCAGAGAAGCTCCGCTACCATGCAAAACCATGCAAAATTGCAATGGCAGCTTTCAGTGTAACAAATTGCCGGCAGTTTAGTATCTGAGTGACTCCGGGCTTGAGGCAGTCTTGAGCCACCTGAGCCAAAGTACAATCAGGACAGTGGCTTGGCTTACCGTCCGTACAGTGGAGCACGCAGTGACACGCAGTGGGCATGGCATTTACATCTCAGCAAACAAGCAAACAAACAAACAAACAAACAAAAATAACAAACAAAGAAAGAAAGAAATAAACAAAGAAACAAACAAAGAAACAAACAAAGAAACAAAGAAACAAAGAAACAGAGAAACAAAGAAACAAAGAAACAAAGAAACACAGAAACAAAGAAACAAAGAAACAAAGAAACACAGAAACACAGAAACAAAGAAACAAAGAAACAAAGAAACAAAGAAACAAAGAAACAAAGAAATACAGAAACACAGAAACAAAGAAACAAAGAAACAAAGAAACAAACACACAAACACACAAACAAACAAACAAACAAACGAAGGAACGAACGAACGAACGAACGAACGAACGAACGAACAAACAAACAAACAAACAAACAAACAAACACACAACCAAACAAACACACACACAAACACAAACAAAAACAAACAAACAAAAACAAAAACAAACAAAAACAAACATAAACAAACAAAAACAAACAAACAAACAAACAAACAAGCAAACAAACAAACAAAGAAAGAAAGAAATAAAGAAAGAAAGAAAGAAAGAAAGAAACAAACCAACAAGCGCACGCGTGAAACTAATACAAAGCAAACAGAATCTCCAACTTGAAACATCAATGCGCAACCCCTCGCCATCTTTTCGCACCACGCGGGACATCCTTTCGATCCAGCTAGAGACTCAGCCAACAGGGGAATGAAAAGACAGCCTACAACCTTTCAGAGCTACGCACGTCGCTGAGTTGGCAAAATTTGCCCTGCCCGCCTTGCTTGGAGGATCATGCCTTGGATTTCCCTCCCACTGCCCACCGCTGTCTCTGCGTCACACGCTTCGGCTGGGGTACGTCCCTTGCAATCCACAGCTGTAGTGCTGGCACCAACATCCAACAATAGTTGCACGACCTGACACCACAAATTTCTCCCCTGCACACATAGCACACTACACAAAACATCACAAAACATCTTGTGGCTTGAAGTGGCGGGCTTGCTGCCAAGCCGCACGAAGATGCTGATAGAACGCCGCAAAATGCAGTGGGGTCTGGAGCTTGTCGTTTGGCAAATCTATCACTTTGGTGCTGCGCGCAAGCCTCACAATCAAACATTCTCGCTACAACGACAAGCTCTTTGATGCACAGAACACGCAACATGAACTCGGGGAACCAATGATGAAACCGCGGAACAGCAAGCGCAGGATAGACTCATCTCCACGGCGGCACGCGCGAGAGAGGGCAGAATTTCCCAAGAAACCTGAGCACAGGCTGCTGCGAGGTAATTTGCCCGAGAGTTGCCAAATGCGTAGGAAAAAATGCAACAAAGTCTGCGAGAGGATGACATGCGCCTCAGCCTGCCCCGCCCCATAAAATCCCACAAGACAATGCTAAACCCCACGCCGCCCGAGGGAACCACAATGTATTGCATTTTGCTGGAATGATGATGATATTGGACGTGGACCCCATACATGTCAGCGCGGGCCCGCAACAAACCCGGCCTTCACACCTGCCATGTGCCATGAAAACTACATGTGGACACCAGGTTTGGGGACAAACTATGAGAGCTTTTGAAACCATTTCGAATTTTTGCAATGCTTCAACCATGAAGCCTTTGGCGGTGTCATCAACACCAGCAGATAGCAGCAGCTCCACGGCACCCAGGTTTCCGGAGTCAGCTGCCCAAATCAACCTTGGCTTTGTTTTTGCGAGAAGCTGCGTTTTGGACCAGCAACCTTGCCTGCTCGAGATAGCTAAGGTGCGGGGTGTTGCCAGTCTCATCAGAAGCTGCCAGGTCCTGCACATGCAGCCGCGCTTCATGAAGATATAAAATCAAATCTGCACGCGCTGTGGCAAGTGCCTTGAAATCCATTGCCGTCAGGGCGGATACGTCCCCTTGTGCAGCTGCATGACAGGCAGCATTAGCTGGAATCGGAGGCAGCTTCTTTACCACGCAAGGGCCTGCAACAAGAACTAACGCACCGCTTCTGCGGCCATGGACATTGCTTGCGCGAACATTTTGGCACCATTAAAAGCATGGCTTTCGCTCATGGTGGCAATTTTCAGAAATGGGGTGCGTGCAGTATGCATCAAATCAAATGCGATGGGGTTCTTGGCTGAAAAAGGGGTTGCGCAACTGATTTCAAAGCACGGGCCAGATTTTGTCTTTCTTCTTGTTCTTAAAATCAATATATATATACAATATATATATATATATATAACTATATATATATAACTATATATATATAATCTATATATATATTATATATATAATATATATAATCTATATATATATATTCATGGGTTTTCACAGTTTCTCGTCTTTTTCAAACATGCTTTTATCATTGCAAAATTGGAGAAAAATGTCTTGACTTTCTTTCATATTGTTTAATGTTCATTTACGATTTAGCACAAAATTCAACAGACATGCGCTAGCGGGATATGAAAAGTCACGACGAATGGTTATAACGATGGAGATGACAGCACGACGACACTGTGCTGACGGCGTGACGACGATAGCTCGGCAGCACGATGACGAAGTGCCGCCGCACGACGGCGATAGACCGACGGCATAACGACTGCATGACAACGATGCGACGACGATGCGACCACGACGCGACGACCGTCACAAGCCGGGGTTTGACGTGTCATGAGCCCGGGTTCGGCGCCTAACCCAGGCTTATGACATGTCATAAGCTGGGGTTGGACGCCGAGCCCGGGCTTATCACGGTCGTCGCTCCGTCGTCTCGCCGTCGTGGCCTCGTCGTCATGCCGTTGTCAGTGAGGTCGTCGTCATGCTTTCGTTGTGACGTCATCGTGACATAGCCCCTCCATAGTCATAGGGCCCGAACTTTCGTCACAACCCTCCCGTCGCGGAGCTCACGCTATAGAAAACCTGGTTTGCATGCATTTAGAATTTAATTGATTTACAAAGGCTTTTACTCTACACATTGGAAATCTTTAAAATAGTTTTTTTTCATTTTGTTATCATTTTGGTTATCATTGCATCCATCATTTTATTTTTTTACATTTATTTTATCATCTTCATATTTTAATCATTTCAGGTATCATTTTTTATCATTGTTTGATCATTTTTTTCATTTTTCATCATTTTTGCTTCCAGTGGTGCAAAAATTCTGCAAAAAATAAAAAATTCAATTTTTCCCTGTTTTTTTCATTTTTTACTCATTTTTTAATCATTTTTTAAAAATTGTTCATCATGTTTGCTTCCAGTGGTGCAAACATTTTCCAAAAAATGGAAAATTGCAATTTTCCTCGATGTTTTTTTCATTTTTTTATCATTGTTTTATCATTTTTTTGTCATGTTTCATCATTTTTGCTTCCAGTGGTGCCAAAATTTTCCAAAAAATGCAAAATTGTAATTTTCCTTGAGTTTTTTCATTTTTTTATCATGTTTTATCAGTTTTCATCATTTTTGCTTCCAGTGGTGCAAAAATTGTCCAAAAAATGGAAAATTGCAATTTTCCTCGAGTTTTTTTCATTTTTTTATCATTTTTTTATCACGTTTCATCATTTTTGCTTCCAGTGGCGCAAAAATTTTCAAAAAAATGGAAAATTGTAATTTTCCCCGAGTTGCTTTTCATTTTTTCATCATTTTTTTATCATGGTTTTATCATTTTTTATCATTTTTAAATAATTTTTCATCATTTTTGCTTCCAGTGGTGCAAAAATTTAAAAAAAATGAAAATGCAATTTTCCTCGAGTTTTTTTCATTTTTTAAATCATTGTTTTGTCATTTTTTCATCATTTTTCATCATTTTTCATCATTTTTGCTTCCAGTGGTGCAAAAATGATAAAAAAAAATGATAAAAAAATGATTTAAAAAAAATGATTAAAAAAATGATAAAAAAATAAAAAAACGAGGAAAATTGCAATTTTCCATTTTTGGAAATTTTTTGCACCACCGGAAGCAAAAATGATGAACCATGATAAAAAAACGAAAAAAGTGACAAAAAATTGATAAAAAAAATGATAAAAAAAGAAAAAAAACGAGGAACATTGCAATTTTCATTTTTTGGAAAATTTTTGCACCACTGGAAGCAAAAATAATGCAAAATGATAAAGAATGATAAAAAAATATAAAAAACTAAAAAAAAACTCGTGGAAAATTGCAATTTTCCATTTTTTGCAGAATTTTTGCACCACTGGAAGCAAAAATGATGAAACATGAAAAAATGTTAAAAACATGATAAAAAAATGATTAAAAAATATTTAAAAAATGATCAAAAAAATGATAAAAAAATGATACCGGAAGATGATAAAATAAATGATAAAAAAATGATGAATGCAATGATAACCAAAATGATAAAAAAATGGAAAAAAAACTATTTTGACCTGGCCCAGTCTGTGGCTGCAAGTTTTTCATAACTATAGGGGTTCGTACTTCGCAAAGGTCAGGTCTTCGGTGGCGAGCTGCTGTGAGGCTGCTGCTCACTGTGCGGTGGCGAGATCTGGCAGAAGTGCTGTGCAAGCTGCTGTCCAGAGTGCCGGCGGCATCTGGCAAAGGTGCTGTGCAGGGTGCTGTGCAGGCTGGCGTGGCTGCTCAGTGGTCTGGCCTCAGTGCGGTGCTGGCAAAGATGCTGTGCAGGGTGCTGTGCAAGCCCGTTGGCGAAGTTTAGCAAAGGTGTTGTGCATGGTCCTGTGCCGGCTGCTGTCCAGAGTGCGGTGGCGAGGTCTGGCAAAGGTGCTGTGCAGGGTCCTGTGCAGGCTGCTGTCCAGAGTGCGGTGGCGGTCTGGCAAAAGTGCTGTGTTGGTGGGGTTTAGCAAAGGTGCTGTGCAGGGGGCTGTGGTCGTGCAAGGTGCTGTGCAGGCTGATGTCCAGAGTGTGGTGGTGAGGGTGCTGTGCACCGTCACTGCATTGCAAAGGGTTTTGTTGGGCACGAAATTCAATTGTGCACCGTGAGCATCTTGAGGCTTCAACGTTGCCATGTGATAGGGATGAAATCAGTTCCGGCCGGAAATCAGTTTGTCCATGGTTTGACTTGACGTTTTTTAGTTTTGGAAACAATATTTTAGCGGCTGTGTGGACAGCTGCAACAACATAAATGTTCAAAAGCGATAGCTGCTGCTGTTGGCGATACCATCGCAAATCGTTTCATTTTGATCTATGTAATAGAAACTTTTTGTGCGCAAACACATTTTGATACTGGACCATGTAGCAAAACAAAAGAGCTCCTTTTAAACATTTTTGCATATCCGTTCATATTCGCCTGCTTTCTGAAGTTTTATGCATGCCCGTTCAATATCCGCCTGGTTTCGCACAGACGCATTTGGATCGCAGTTCCTGGACATGAAACCCATGTCAAGTTGCGAGACATAGCTTCCAACCCTGGAAAATGTATATAATTCTTGCAAGTAAACCGGGAACCAGCAGTTCCTCCAACTGGGAACCCGTGGTTGGGAAATTGGGAAACATGGGTTATATACCATGTTTGGGAAACGCTGGTTCCAAGAACTGGGAACATGTGCTCCCAAGATCGGGAAGGATTGGTTCCAACGTTTGGAAACGAGCAGTTCCTCGGACTGCGAACCCGCGGTTCCAAGATTGGGAAGCATTGGTTCGAACGTTTGGGAAGTAGCAGTTCCTTGACCTGGGAACCTGCCGTTCCAAGATTGGGAAGCACTGGAATGTGGTTCTAAGATTGGGAAACATTGGTTACATCGTTTCGGAACCGCTAGTTCCTAAAAATGGAAACATGTGTTTCCAAGATCCTCGAACTGCGAACCCGCGGTTCCAAGATCGGGAACCATTGGTTCGAACGTTTGGCAAGTAGCAGTTCCTTGAACTGGGAACCTGCCGTTCCAAGATTGGGAAGCAGTGGAATGTGGTTCTAAGATTGGGAAACATTTGTTACATCGTTTGGGAACCCCTAGTTCCTATGACTGGGAACTTGTGCTTCCAAGATTGGGAAGCATTGGTTCCCACGTTTGGGAACCAGCAGTTCCTTGAACTGGGAACCCGTGCGCCAATGACTTCTACCTCTTGGGAAGCGCAGTTTTAGAAAGCAATAAAATTCTTTGCTTCATTTTATCATATTTTTTTAAATGTGCGGCTAGTGACCACCACATGTCACATATTTTTTGAAAAACACATAAGCCCAAAGAATATCGCCAACAACCAGAAACAATGAAAATTAACACATGCGCAACAAATAACATACGTTTGTTGGCCAGCTTCTTACTCTAGAGACCGGCAGCCGAAGCGCAACCACAGCGCAAAGCAGTTTCTGAAAACCAACTTTCCAAAAGCGTTTGCAATAAAATGGCAGCTAGAGCACCAACATTCCCGAAAGTTCCTGCGACGGTTTTTTTCCCAAAGAACAGCGGCCAACTTCTTCAACCTTTACCTCTTCTACCTGACATACATCATCCACATCTCCACATCCTTTACATTACCTACATCTCCTACACCATCTTCTCTACAGCATCATCATCATCAGCATCATCATCATCATCAGCATCATCATCATCACCATCATCATCATCACCATCACCATCACCATCATCATCATCATCATCACCATCAGCATCACCATCACCATCATCATCATCATCATCACCATCATCATCGTCATCATCTTCATCTATCTCACCTACATCATCACTTACACCAAATTTCCATCAACCTCATCTACATAACATACATCATCTACAACAGATACGCTATCTACATCATCACCTACGTCACTACATCTTCTACATGGCCTACATCTTCTACACCATCTTTTCTACATCGGCATCAAAAATTTCACCTCGAATCACTTGCAACATCATCTACAACATCGACAACACCATCTACATGTAATCAGCTTCTAAGCCCGACATACACAGTTTGAACAATCTGATTTACACAGGACTTGACTTGCAGATCTACCTCCATTTGAACTCCTACAAAACTCATACTTCTCAAGTTCTTTTATTTCTCTCTTATGGCAGGTGGCCCTCTGTGGGGATCGCGCGTGTCGAACGCCCAAATGTGTGGCAAAATCAAATTTGGTGGGGCCCGGCGCCGCCTTTTCGCACGAAATGAGGGCCGCACGTCATAAATGGTGTAGCACGGCGATTTCAAAAAAGTTCAAAAACAACTCATTTGCGCGAAATGAGGGTCAAACGGTAAAAACTCCGGCAAATTGCGATTTTTTAGCACCAAGCCCAAATGCTAAGACGTGGGTTAAATTGCGATTTTGAACCGCCAGATGCAACCGTTTCGCGCGAAATTGCTTGCGATTTTCCAACTGCAGACGCAACCCTTCGCGCAAAATGTTGGTCCAACGTCCGAAACTGACGACACATTGCGATTTCGAAAGCCAGACGCAACCTTTCGCACAAAATGATGGCTGAACATCAAAAACTTCGGTAAAATTGACGGGTGTAAAAGCTGCTCGGCGGAAAGGCTTCTCTGTGTAAAAGCCTCTGTGTGTAAGCCAGTTTGTGTGTAAAAGCTTCTCTGTGTAAAGGCTTCCCTGTGTAAAAGCTTCTCTGTGTATAAGTTTCTGTGCAAAAACCTCTGTGTGTAGAAGTATCTGTGTGTAAAAGCTGCTCCGTGTAAAGGCCTCTCTGTGTAAAGCTTCGGTGTGTACAAGCTGCTCTGTGCAAACGCTTCTCTGTGAAAAAGATTCTATGTGTAAAAGCGTCTATGTGTAAAAGCTTCTTTGTGTAAAGCCGTCTGTGTGCAAAAGCTCCTGTGCGTAAATGCTTCTCAGTGTAAAGGATGCTCTGTGTAAAGGCTTCGGTGTGTAAAAGCGTGTGTGTGTGAAAGCCTCTGCGTGCACAAGCTTTTGTGAAAGCTTCTCTGTGTAAGATCTTCTTTATGTCAAAGCTTCTTTGTGTAAAGGCGTCTGCGCGCAAAATCTTCTGAATGTAAAAGCTGGTCCGTGTATAGGCTTCTGTGTGAAAGCTGCTGTGTGTAAAACCGGTTGTGCAAAGTTCCTCCGCGCGTGTGCAAAGTTCCTTTTCGCAAAGGCTTGTGCGTGCGAACAAGCAAAGGCTTCAGTGTGTAAAAGCTGCTCTGTGAAAAGGCTGTTCTTTTTTTGTGTGTGTATAAAAGCTTCTGTGTGTAAAGCTGCTCTGTTTACAGGCTTCTCTGAGTAAAAGCTTCTGTGTATAAAGAGCTGTTGTTTGTAAGAGCTTCCCTGTAAAAAAATCTTCGCCGTAAAAGCTTCCTTGTGTAGAGGCTGTAGGACTGTCTGTGAGTAAAAGCTTCTTTGTATAAAGGCGTGTGTGTGTGTAACATCTGAGCAGATGTACAACTTTTACTTTTGCAGGGGGCCCGTGGAGCACTGGCATTTTCCAGTTTGTTGTCAATGGCAACCGGCCAAGCCAAGAATCGGAACATCGATTTATCTTGTTTAATTGCATGTTACGGGATTCAGTCCCCGACGGATCACGAATCCAAACCGGCCCCGTCGATGCGAGGAAGGACAAAGGTTCGTGCCCTCAAAGCATCACCTGTACGAAGCGCCGGGAGCCAATTTACGCTAGAAACGACAAGGCTTCCTGCGATTTCTACCCTCCAAGCACCACCTGCACAGAGCAAGCCCATTGCAATCTGCAATCACGGCCTTGCAAATCACCATAGAACTACGCCGACCAACACAGCAATCACCAACAAATCATCCAGCCCACGCAGCGCTTGCAGTGGGGGCCACTTGTGCGCCATCCGAGCGCAAACCGAGCGCCAGCCGCACCCATCGCACAAACAGGATTCCCCGCATCCACGGCGGGAGTCATGCGAGACATGACAAGGTTGTGCGATTTTTACCCTCCAAGCACCACCTGTACAGAGCAAGCCGATTGCAATCTGCAATCACGGCCTTGCAAATCACCAAAGAACTACGTCTCACAAATCGCATGGAAAATGTGTCCATATTGGATATATTGGCACAATATAGCGTTTAAATTGCCCAACGCAGCTCAACATTGGCGCAGCATCGGCCCAGCAGCGCCGCTGTTAATTTTAGTTTTGAGCTCGTTCCAAACGGTACATGAATGACAAAGGGTTCTGTTGCCTCATGTTATTGACAGCGCGTTTTCATCCCTGGGGTGAAAGCACCACGAAACCACCACCAAACCACTACCAAACCAACAACGCACCACCAAACCAGCAACACCATCATCGCCTCCTGCACCACCAACACCGCACATGCGACAATCAACATCCAACTGCCTCAGCCCAACCACCAGGTCGCGGGTAAAAGAGGCGACAGGTATTTTTCAAGCCTTCACGACAAGAAAACACCTTACAACGTAGAACCGAGCGTGCGCTGCAATGCAAGAAAACACATTACAAGGTAGCATTACGCGTGTGCTCTGGTGCAAGAAAAGATCTTACAACGTAGCATCAAATGTGTGCTGTAGTGACAGAAAAGAGTTTACAACGTAGAACCAAAGTGTGTGCTGTAATGCAAGATAATGCAAGGAGAGACTTCACAAAGATAAGATCTTACAACATAGCATCAAGATAGCGCGCACGTGAACATGAACGTTAATAGCCCATCATTAGCCCATCCACCCCGCCCCCCACCCCGCCCACCCCAAACTACCATGCGCCCGCCAGCATACGCCACCCAACCAACCCGCCCCCGAGCGCTCCGAACCGCGACTAAGCCTAAGCCAACCGCCCTTCTCCCCACGTTGAATCCTGCTTTGAGCCAGGCATTTTTCTTTCCTACTTTGAGCCGGCAGACCTGCCTGATTCTCCTCATGTTTTTCTTATCCGTCACCTGCCGCTGGCCACCCATCACCCACCGCCCGCGGCCCAACAAACCGCGCACGCACTGCCACCCAGCCGGGAAGAAAGGGAACAGAATGGCGCCCTTTCTCCAACTCCTAAACCCTAGCCTAAAAGTTTCGCTGATTTTCCTCATCTTTCTCATTTACGCATCTTCAAGATCTTAAAGCAAGGGCCTCTTGAGCAGGATCCAACAGGATCTCCACAAGATCTTCTGACCCTCACAAGACCTGTGGGAGATCATGCAAGGACACCTAGAGGATTTTACCAGGACCTCTTCAAGATCTTGCCACTAGGAACTGTACAAGATCATGCTAAAGCCTCTGACAGAATATCAGCAGGATCTCCACGAGTTCTTCTCACAAGGACCTGCACAAGATCATGCTAGAGGATTTCACCCAGATCTCTGCAAGATCTTCTCACAAGGAATCCTAAAAGAGCTTGACCAACATCTTCATGCCAGGACCACTTGGAGAATGTCACAACATCGAACGTCATAAAAGGACCTGCTGCTGCTGGAGAGGACCTTACAAAATCTAGACGCAAGAACCTGCCAAGAGTCTCCCACAAGAGCTTTCATACAAGCACCTCTAACACACGGCATCTGCAAGATCTGATCTTCATGCAAGGACCTCTTAGAGAGGACCCCGCCAGGATCTCCACAAGATCTTCTGCCAAGGACCTGTAAAGGATCATGCAAGGACCTGTTAGAAAGGTCTTCAATGAAACCTTGAAAGAGACCTTTCAAAGAACTCAGAAAACCTCTCGACGACCAAGATCTAAGAGAATCAGCTAAAATCTGCACCGCGTGACAACGAGAGCGATCCGACACGCACAAAGTGCCGAGATGGCTGCGCGAGCCATGTCAAATCTCGCAACGCGCCACGACGAGAGTGACCCGACACGCACAGAAGTGCCGAGAGGGTTGCACGAGCAATCTCAAAATTCGCACTGCACCACAACGAGAGCGATCTGACACGCACAAAGTAACGAGAGAGTTGCGAGAGCGATATCAGAATTCGCACAGCGCCGCAACGAGAGCGATCCGACACGTGCAAAGGGCCGAGAGGGTTGCGCAAGCATATTCTACATCTTCATATACACCACTTTCATTGATTTTCATCAAATATTGTGCGCGCCACGAAACATGAACATTGAAAATTCAAAGCGATGCCTTACCGAAGTTTTGATGTCTACAAAGTATTGCGCGCGCCGCGAAAAATGAGCTCGAGGCATCCGAAGTGCCGCACCTGCCACACGGAATCGTCATCATGTCCCAAATCAAAAACAAACACAGTTTCACAAAAACTAGTAGACCCTTTCAGAACGTCGTCCAAGTTCACCAAAGATTGCGCTCCCCACGAAAAATAACACCCAAATTTGACCCGCGCCTGCCAACCTTTTTAACAACGCACCGAAAGTACCTGCCACACGGATGAAAAAGCGCCCGATGTCATGCACCTGTCACGCAAAACAACGTTCCAGACCTCAAAATGCCCCGACAGCACCATGATGCACCATGCCTGCTACGAACAATGGACATAGCCCAAAAAGCGAACATGGCGCGGTGGTAAAACGATACCTCGGAAGAGACCAGGCCGGAGCCCGCGTATTTTGCGCGAGCCTGCGCAATCGGAATGCACATGAACTTCCAGAAGGGAACTTTTGCAAAAGAATATACAGTGAAAAAGCGAGGGCGTATAGATGGAGCACCCTGATCTAACCCTGGCGTTTACCCTTACCATAAGAGCCCCTCAATGTGGACTGTTTGGGGAACACATAGCAGAAAAGGCAGCTAGACTGTTGTTTTGTTTTTTCCCCTTTCTTGTTGGCCTTCATGTCTTGATGGCGGAGCGTCAGATGTTGTGACTGGGGGTATATATACTATATTTAATAAGAATAATAAGAATAAAAAAATAATGAGCAGAATAATAATATTATTAATAATACCAATAGTAATGAAAAATAACACTACCAGTAGTACCGCACAAGGCGATGGCGGAAGTTTCAAAAATAGGAAACCTATAGGAGAGGTTGGTTGTTGTGAATCAGGGATGGCAGAGCGAAGCCACTGATGGACTGAAAGGTGCTTGA
>Ga0126342_10013792_pt1 | contig 14288 bp, 16 predicted proteins | sample Cyp1metagenome_FD_92528 | JGI IMG/M metagenome (GOLD analysis project Ga0126342, IMG submission 92528) | Coral microbial communities from Lord Howe Island, Old Settlement Bay, Australia - Cyphastrea 1 metagenome | ecosystem: Host-associated > Invertebrates > Cnidaria > Coral ...
AAGCAGGAAAAGCAGGAAAAGCAGGAAAAGCAGGAAAGCAGAGAAGCAGGAAAAGCAGGAAAAGCAGGAAAAGCAGAGAAGCAGGAATCCAAAAATAATTCCTAAACCTGATCAAAAAAAAAAAACTAAAATAATTAGCGCTCCAAACAGTATTATATAGATACGGCTAGAGAGAAGTAGTTCGACAGGATTAGATAGACATGACAAGATAGACAGGATGGATAGGATAAGATAGATGGATAAGATAGATAGGTATCTACCGCCGACCCACTGAAATATAGCATGTGACATGGAGATGCATTATAGGCTAACACATGCCCGCCACATTCTGACTTAATTTTGCATACTGTTCGGGCATCCTATGTGTTAGTCCTTCACTATAGATAGATATACTCACAACATACATTACATGGAATATATCATTGGTACTACATATTATATATATATATATATATTGCATATGTTATTATTATTATTATTAATATTGATTACAGTACATATTATTACAAATGGGGGGTTCTATACATGGGGGTACCCCAAATCATCAATTTTGATGGGTTTTTGCATCATAAACCATCCATTTCGGGGTACCCCCATTTATGGACACCCCCATATAGATTTGAAACATGTTGAAACCATCAGCCAGTGACAGCATTGGGTTCCAGTCCTTGTTGAGCAAGGCATCATCGATGGGAACCTCACCAAACCTTGGCAGCCAGGCAAACCAGGTAGGGGACGTAAATGCCGTAAATGCCGTAAATTCGTAAATGAGGATATCTGACAGCACAAACAGCGCTGAATCAGCTTGGCTTCTAGCTCATTTTCAATGACGGCAATCTTTTTCTCCTTTTGTTCCTGTCCGTGAAACCATTTGACCGTGAACCATGCCCAGACATCTCACTGTACAGGTGGATTCTGATTCCGTGACCAGTCGCCTGCAGAATGTAATTCAGCAAGGTGGTCTTGCCGGCGCCTAAAAACCCGGTCAAAATTGTGACCTCAGCAAGACAGGAATCCGTCCACTGGCCTCTCTTCGCACCCTGCATTAAGGAGCGATGCAGATGGCAGGGCCCGGCCAGAGCTTGTCCAAATATATCCCCAGCATGGAACATCACAGAACAAGCATAAAAGAATCAGTTTCAGCGTTTCAGATTGACCCTATTTGTAAAGCAAACTGAAACCCAGAGTAGGGGGTCTGCTCTCATGTAAACAAATGTTCTCATCAGTCAGGTGACTAGAGAGACGAACTAGAGCTTTCAAAACTCAAAACACAATGTTTATCCATTTTAGGTTCACAACAAAGTCCAAGGACTACACTGGCAATTTCTTCTCCTCTGGGATATGAGGCAAGTCCCTCAGCACCATCCAAATGATTCCGATTTGTGAGAGGCAGTTCAAGGCATTTCAAGGGACCACTTCGTCACTTGGTTCCTTTCAGATTTGAAGGAAAAGCCACCTCCGCACGTCAAGCTCATTAGGTTTATGTAGTTTCTACGTGTTTCGACCAAGGAATATCAGGAATATATGCAAAGGGATTCTGCAACATGTCCCCTCAACCAATCAGTTTCCAAGACAAGGAGGATGTTGAGCATGTTGGATTTGAGGCACAGGCTTCGGTGCAGACATGATGTCGCCATGAATGCCGAAGGTGTCCCTGGTTGGAAGGCTGAGGTGCAAACATCGACTGGATGTTTCCCTATGATGTAGATGCTGATGTCTAAAATATGTTTGAAGCCCGAGAACTATCCAAGATGATCAGCGCAGTAGGGAACAATTGAAGGGATCTTGAGTGAGCTGCAGTTATCATCTACAGTAGCATCGGGTTCGAAAACCCAAATGGGAGGTACGAGGAGGTAGGTAGTGCCAAATAATAGAAACCATATCCCAAGGGCCCCCAAACAGCACCATGGCAAGGCATGTCTGATGCTAGGCCGCTGCACCCAGTGATAAAGTGCTCCTTGATGAAATCTCCAGGGTTCAAGGCCTCAACGAATCAGTTGCAACTTTTGGAAGGCGACAAACAACACAACGTCTGAAAGCCACAAACAACGCCAACCAGCACCATGGTCTTGATGATGTCTTGATATATCACCCAGCATTTGCGTGTTCTTCTCGTAGTGTGCCAGATTCTTTCTTTGCAAATATGTCCACTGGTGACATGTAGCGTATTCTCTTTGCTGCACGATTCAACTAATGCGTGCGAAAGCTTAACAGTAAGTGAGTCCCAGATGAAGCAAAACGGGGGAAGCATTCGCGAAACATAGAAGGGCTTACCATCCCACTCTGAGGATTTGCCCACATCGTGCACCAGAAATCCCTTGCCTTCTTGTTGTTCTTGGTATTCCACATCACCTGCCAGCATCAGCCAACGGCTAAATCCATAGTTCTCTCTCTCTCTCTCTCTTTCTCGCTCTCCCTTTCTCTCTACACATAATCCATACATATATTACACAATGAAAATACAAAAATATGAGTGTGTTTATATTGATAATACATCATCTTTATTATATATATATAATTATTTAAATATATATATACACATGGGCAAAACTCGCAAACGTGAAATATAAGGCGTTTAGCTCATGATTCCCCTTCTCATCATCCATGGCGAGGTCGCTGTGATGTTCTGTATAATCAAGTTTACCCAAACATATCATATAAACTCTGTAGACTGTAGATAATTCCTCAGGGTCGATGAAAGGCACTTTGTGGGCATCAAACTGACCAGCATCATCTATGTGGAATAGTGGAATCAATGTTTTTCCCAGTCAGATAGATTGGGTTTAACGACTCCCCAGCCTGAATCTGGAAGGACACAGGCTCATTTTTCTCCCGGCTAACATCCTCCACGAATTCCTGGTATCATGCGCCAAGAAAGCTCATGACCTGAGCACCTCTTGAAAGTTGGAGACCAACAATGACTAGTTGGTGGTTTCAATGGCTTCAACTCAGAACCCATCCGAACAAATAACGTCAGTTGGGTCATCGCAGATCATCGCAGGATGGACACCACCAACCTCATAAGCTTGGGTTTCAAGAACCAGCATGAGATGGGATCTTTCGCGCTGTTGTTGGTGATCAAATTCACTTCAACCCCAAAAGCCAGGAAAGAAAAGCCATGCAAATGTTGTTCTTCAACACCAAATAAACAAGAGTTACAGGTGTCAGCCATGTCCCATTCCTGACCATGTGCATATGCTGCCGGTAAAAAATGTTGACCCTAACAGCCACGATATGGATCGACATGGCAGTATCGCCTCCACCTTCTCCATGAGTTCCATGACAGTAGCATCCGGAGCAATGGAAAAGGGATATTCCTGGCATCACCGAACCACGGCTCTGGGGATCCACGGGACCAGTTGGACGATTTCTGCGATTTCTTGAGGCATGCATGAATCTATCATAGAATCTATCCAACATTATCCAACATTATCCAACATTATCCAACTTTGAGACATTTTAACTGCGGTATCAAACGAAGGGAGAGAGATTGATGGGCACCCATGTACTGTATACTATATACGTATGTAATATGTATTTTATTTCTCTATATACTCTGCAACATCTGTGTGCCTTCGTTTGCAAAAGTTGGTATATATATATACATGAATCTGGTTGTGATTGCTGCCATGAACTCACATTCCACTGGAGCGGATTTGCAGGTACCTCTAGCCCGCAGAGACGGACAAATAGTTTGCACCCGCGTATTGGGTCATCTCAGGTCGTCTGAACACATCCTTGATCATCTTTGTACATATGCATGCCCTGTGCATGTCTTTCAGAAACTTTCAAACTCGTTCCAGTGTTAGTTGTAGCTATAGAAAGTATAGGAAGCATCACGAGAATGTTGAAGCACCAAGCCCCTGCCTTAAATGGGATTTCAGCAATTGGCTTTGGAAGCTTCATGGAAGGATGCGCGAAGCATACCAAGGACTCAGTGTGGAATCGGGGTGTCAATGGTTTTATAATTGTGGACAAAGGTTGCATACCGCTGGATCTCATTGGGATGTCAGAATCTGTCAGAATATATCAAATATCAATAGATATCATGCGTTATTGAATGTTATTGAATGTTATTGACAACTCTTTGACTGACTTTGACTGGAAAGCATTAAAAAAGATCAACGACATCTCAATGACTGTGCTCCATGGCTGGGGTCCGGGACGAGATCGGCCATTGGCTGGAGCCAAGGCAGGCTGTACAGACCACTCGCTTGATGGCACCAAGGCCGCAAAACGCTGCAAAACGCTGCAAAACGCTGCAAAATGCCAAGAAAATGAATCAACATGAATCAACATAGCCGCTGACATAGCCTGAGTTGGAGGAACTCTATGTCTTAGGGTCTGGAAAGCATGAAAGAATCACAGAAACTTCGCCAAATCTTTCTGCAGAGCAGCTCACATTAAAGTAGTCAAAAGCACAACCTCATTGCCAGTTTCTTTCGAAATTCCAAAATAAAAGTCACAAAAGGGATCATATGTGACTTCATATGTGTGCATGCCAAATCTTTCTGCGTGTTTTTCGCTTCCCATTCAAACAGAAACGACCGGTTTTTTCTCCACGATCGCGGCACATTGAACGCCTCCGCACATCGCTCGTCGAGCTTTTCACTCGGCGGTCCCTTGACCTCGTGGAGTTGGAATGATTTGACTATATATAGGGAAATATCATGGAAATATATCATATAGTGTAATATTGTATAATCATATTTGCGGTTCCATAAAGGGGGATCCACAAAATGGATGGTTTATAAATGTTTATAATAGAAAATCCTGTTAAAATGATACCCCCATTTACAGAAACCGCCATATATTGGGGTGATGGTAATGACAATGAAGGTAAAAAAAGTGCCATCCTATGTTGTTTTTCTCTAAAATATTGGTATTATTAGATGGGGAATAGTTAATGACCGTTCCAATGTTGTCAGACATGGTTGTAATATGTTGTAATTGGAAGCCATTATCGGCCTTACCAGTTTACCACATTAGGATTGTTGGCTGAAGTTGTGTGATTGTGCCGGTGTGTTGTCAGGTTGAACGACCCCAACGACCATCTGATGGTTCTCCCAAATTCAGAGGCAGACCGTGAAACTGGCGTCATGACTTCGAGATTCTCAATATGTCAGAAGTTCAGAACGAACTCCCTGATACTGTATGTGTATATATATATATATATATATTATGCAATTTCAACTCCGAGCATGTTGCGTGTACCAAACAAATCCAAAAAACATCAAAGACAGAGATGCCTCAGAATCTCTGGCATCAGGAAGTAGTCTTTGAACCTTCTGATTTCTCAACCATGTGATTTGTCAACCTCAGTGGCAAAAAAAGCAAATTCTGGCGCAGTTGGGCACGCTGGAAACCACGGCCAGTCCATTGGCAACAATATCCAAGAAATCCGGCCACAAACTGCTGCTTTGTGCATCTGTTACTACCAACATCTACCAACTTATATACACTATATTCCAGCCATGAGACACCCATCAATTCGTTCATTCTCTTCTGCATCTGCAGGGTAGTACTGGCGAACTCCTTCGAGGCGAATAGGAAGCTGAGGACTCCATTGTTCGTGGCTTAAAACTGACAACTCCTGGGATAAGTTGCAGGGGAATGTCAACGTCATAGCTTTCCCCAGAATGAACAGCGTCGTTTGCTCGGCTCAGTCCTTATCAGTTGCCAACACTTCCTTGGTTCCAATTCTCAGAAGACCATAGTGCAATTGGGATGCTCAATGTTTTGGAGTGTCACAGTGTCGCAGAAAAATTGTCACCGATTGTCTTAGCCACTTGTATCTGCGCAAAAGGATACTTAGAACCTTCGCCTAAAATGGCACTGCAAGTCATGTCAACATAATCTCAATATAATCTCAAATCAAATTACATGATATCATCATCTTTAACCAAGATATACAGATATACCGAGATCATCTCACACTTTTCCAGACTTTACCATGTTTCTTCACCGCACGTTCCCCCTGCGGTAGGCGTTTGCTCCGCTGCTCCAAGGTGCGTGGTGCCGCATCACCGCATGCTCGATGTCCTCGGAGGTGAGGCCAAACTTCTCTTCGACCTGGCTTCGGAACCACCGGGCCACTGGTTTCATCAAGATCACTTAAATTCACTTATATATATAATATATTATAATATTATTTATATAATCATCTTAATCTCTTTTTATCTCTTGTAGGCATTGTATGGAATTGTATGGAATTGTATTGAATTGTATGTGTAGTAGTCTAGTATATTCTACTATATTGTGTATGTTAAGAAAAGTTTTAAATCAATGAAGTTATGATTTGTATTGATTTATGATGTACTTCATTCTACTTCATTCTACTTCTGTATTTTTGAAAAAATGTTTTTTTCTACACCCCACAAATGCATCCCCATCGCGCCGCGCCCAGTCCTTGGCACCCACCAGAGATTGTGCGGTTAAGGTAACCGTCTTGGGGTCGTAGGACTGGCCCAGCAGCACGACCCGGTGATCTTCAGACTGTGATCCGCCACTTCGCAGCTGGAATTCGCTGGAAATTGCATGGCAAATTGGATGATCATGGAATATGGAAATATGGAGGACATGTCAATTTCAACCAAGCCAAGACTACGATTTTGTTCGGCCTCGCGGTCTGACTTGGTCTTGAACTGCTTGACAAGCTTCTCAACTTCCTGCACACTGTGAAGATGTCTGATGTGTGAAGGGGTCCAAACCTGCCATCCAACTGGGGTCTCACTTGATCCGCCAGAAACTGTGACCGTTGCAAGGACAAGCAGACTATTTCTGTGAGTGTAGGATCAAAGAAGGGAACGCGCAACTCTCAAATGTCAAAGGCTTTTACTTGGTGTCACACCTTGGTATTTTCTGCAAATTCAGTCGCAAAATCATACTCCCTGTCCTCAAGCATGTACTTGTGCACTTCAATGATTTGTTCGCTTGACGCCACAACAGCCTCCGCACAAATCTGGTCAAGGAAGCTTGCGTTCGTCTATACTGAAGTTTTCGTGGCTAGTTCATAGGTTGGAAGTCTTCAATTGCAATGTCTTGCTTTGAACTTGACAACCAAAATCCCCATATAATCCATATATTCCCATGGATTCTGATGACTTGCAAGGCGCCTGCGGGGCCACATGTGGATTCTGCAGGGTCACCAATTGCTGGACACCTTCCTTCACCTGCGAAGGTGGTTGAAGGATGAGCCGGTAGGGGAGATGTGAAAAAATAATAAACATTATATAATAAACAATTAATACACCACAAAACAAACAAAACAAAGAACTCTTAAGATTTAAGATGACTTAAGACGCTACTTTAATCACTAGCCGTTCAATTTCAACACAAATCAGCCAATGCAATTGTTGAGTGCTGCTTTGCAATCCTGAGATCCCAAAACCTCCTGTTAAACTGTGCCGAAGACAACTCTACCAGTCTTTCCGACTCCCCGCCTTCGGATCGTTGATGTGTTTGTCCAGGTAACTGTCAAACTCTGCAATCGTCAGGCCATTCCTGGGATGTTCATTTCAAAGGGCGACCAGAAACCGTGCGACGGTTTGTAGAATTTCAACCTGTTCCAACTAGGCATCCCAACTTCTGTAGGGGATCTTCGGGCCTGTCATGCTACATGCTATACAGTAGAAGATTTGAAGCACTTGCGTTTTGTTCAGCAAGTCAATGGACATGAATGCATTTTCTTGCGCAAACAGCAGGAGAACGCCCTATAGGTATGGCTTTGCACAGTCGTCGTCATTTTAAACAACTGCCGGGAGTTCTGCACCCCCTTCAACAACTTGTAGGTCTCATCAAAATCAAGCTTCCTCAGCGGATATAGTGGCTACATGTGGCTACAAGTTCCAACCATGCAGAAGCTTTATTTCATCAGAAACCGCGAATCAATGCTCAAACATGCTCAAACTGTCTTTCCCCTTCATCAGTCTGGCCGGCGTTCTTGAAACATTTGATGGAAAACCTACACAATCTGCTGATCCCTTAAATCTTTGAGGCGCTGGCTTTGTTCGCACAACAGGTGCGAGGTTCTTCATGTGGTACTGGTGGGGTGGCTTGCAATCCAGGAAGTGCAGCTTTTAAGAAAGCATGCATCAAGTGGGCATGGGTCAGGCGTTGCACAAAGGAGAATCAGCAATAAAACTGAACCTGTATTACTGCCAAAGGAGTGTTTTTTGTTTACAAAATGAGATGTCAATGATCCAGATTTAGGAAAAGAGCATTGATATATTGATTGAATTCGATTAACAAAATTGGGTGTCTTGTAGTTGCGTATCAGCAGTCTGTGATTCAAAAAATCAGCATGTCCAACAACTCCTTGCTGCTCTACCATCGCCCTTGTTGCCAAGAAATCCAAGTTCTGCAAACATGTTCAGACATATTATGACATACTCCAAAGATCTCTCAGTAGAATATGTAGAAATATGTAGAATATATACCATAACAGATAATAATCCATAATACACCAACTGACACCAATATCCATCATTCATTGCATGCGTTGCATGGGATGCTTCATGGCTCTCGACATCTCTCGACATCTCTCGACATCTCTCGACATCTCTCGACGGTCCAGCATCAACTCTTGCGACTTGATCATTTCCGCCAGAAGCTTCTGCACCTGGTCAGCTCAATCCACTTCACAGAGCTGGTGATGTTCATCAATGCTGGTGATCTTCATCCAAAATAGCCTCTGGGAATTTAACATAACTATGGAAAATCACCATGTATAGGTAAATCATGGTAAGTCATGGTAAATCATCTAATGGGCCATGTTCAATAGCTATGTTATGCTGCCGGCCTTGGCCAGCTCGGCTTCAGGATTGGCCTCCGCTGTCAAATTTGGGTTCAAGTCATGACAAGTCTAAGGGCATTAATGGGGAAATAGATGAAATAGGGGAAAATGATGGGAAAACCCATGGAATTTCGGAATCTCCGATTTTTTCAGACAAACCCATGTTGTAAAAAACTTGTTGCCGTCGAACTGACTGCACATATCCAGAGATCTCTTGCGCCATTGATCTGTCAGAAGACTCAAAAAGGACAGTTGAATTTGTTGTACACACCCGTACGGTATCGTACAAAACTGTCTAACGATATCTAACAGTCTCTCCAAGTTTCAAGTGATATAGTCTGGTAATGTCTGGTATATCATGGTATGTCTGACCTCTATTGACGTAGTGTCACAGACACCAAACCTGTGCAACCAAAGCTGGCACCTTCTCATCGATCTCATCGCCTGGTAGCCTTCATGGCAGTGGCAACGCCACATCGTGGCAACTGGTTGGCGCTTAACATTCGAACTGATCTCAACTGTCCAAGTTCCAGCATCAATGTCCAACTTCCAAGAGTTTGATGTAAGAGAAACAACTATATACAAGAAACATCAAGGTTAACATGTTTCACATGGAATCTGGGTGCTTCTTTTCTGGAAATTCGACGCTTCTCCCTTGAATCAATGGGAAACTTCCAAGGAATGACCTTCCACTGGGTCTCCCAACTGCTTGGTATCCTGTTCTTCTCGGAGGAGATAATAGAGGACACATCCGGCGCCTTCGGTGTACAGCTGGGTATGGGTCGTGTTTTGCTTTTATCCATTTAAGGCTTAAGGTTTATAAAATGCTATAAACACATACGGAAAAAAGAGCTAATTATATAGTTAGCCATAGTATACCATAGTATACAGTATACAGTATACAGTATACCATAGTTAACCCATTTATGGTACTGGGTTGACCCACGGTTTCACCCATCGCTGGTCGCCTGCTGCACCAGCCACCAAAAGGGCCTTCTTCCATCCCTCCATGAGATCGCCTCCGCGGATTCCCATTTTTCAGGCACCGCAGTGCAAAAAACCGGCCCCTCAAAATCATCGCTTGAGAAGGCGAGACAAGCTTGGAGAAATCGCTTCAGCACATGTGTTCCGGGTTCAATTCTTGGATCTTTGTTCATTCTTGAGGAAGCAAGCGATGACTTTTCCAACATCCTTTCCCAACCCCAGCTTTACAGCTCTCCATCCTGGCCTTAGCCGTACGTCACGGCTCAACAAAAGCACTTTTTGAGCCACATGTGCCCAGCATTGCCAAAGTACATCTCTCTTTTTCAAGCCGTGACTCGCAGAGTTTGAAACAGTAGACTGCAGGTTCCTAGCCTGTCAAGCATCCTCAACACTGTTGTCAACATATTATATGAACCATAGGTTTTACGTTCTAGCACCAGGTGGTTCAAAGCAGCTTTCGCCTTTTGCTGGGATACTCTCACATATGCGACCTTTTTTTAAGCCCTGGGTCAGATTGCTGACTTTCAGTGCAACCCGCAAGGTTGAAACAGTGGAAACCACACATCTCAACCTGGATTCATCAATCACGTTAACATCCGGCACTCATGTACAGCAGAGATTCATGAAGCTGCCCCAGTTGTCCCGGCTGTCCGAAACGCTCGCAACTGCCGCAGACACCGTCGTAGCTGGTGCGTTCTGGTCGCATGCGCAGCTGCTGCAAATCCCAAAGGAGTCGAAGAGCTCTTGGCCAAAAGCTCTGCAAAGCACCTCACTCGGTCAAATAGCTCTACCTATTCTCTCTAAGCCTCAAGACTCTGGCTTGGGATTTGGTTGAAGCGTCTTGAAACATCTGAAAACATAACAAAAACATACAACAATGCAACAAAGAAAGCTGCATGAACACTTCATCACCTGTTCAGCAGTCTTTTTGGTGAGGCACTGATTGCACTGTTGTACGACACAGCATTACAAGCTTTTGGAAGGAGCGAAAGCGCAGCCTGCAGCCAACTGAGGACTCCCAAGAAACGCACAGTTGAAGACCCAGTGCCCAGTGTGTTCTTTACATCTCGTATTATGGGCTTCCTCCAAACAATGAAAATCATTGATTCATGGGCAAGCGTTGTCGACAAAGTACAATTTTCATCATAAGCGCTAGGTTTTGTAGGCTGTATCTGAGAAATTTGAAATGAATAGCAAGCGAGGACTGTATCTAGAATGCCTTCTATACACCAAATCAATACTACATTCAATCATCTGTCCTCTCCACCACGGATTGAAAATTCTGCAGTGGAAAAATAGCCGTGAATTCATGCTTTGCTTCGGTATGAACTTCTGCCCTGGTTCAGCTGCTCAGATTACACATTCATTACCCCCAGTCAGCCCAGTGGTCACATTTCGCTGAAGCCTCCCATCTCGTAGCTTTCTCAAAGCCACTGATTACACTGCTGTAGCTGATCTCATTCGGCTGTGAACTCATCAGGCTTAGGGTGCCTTGGTTTCTACGAAGCGATGACCCAAAAGTTAAAGTCCCTCAGGCTCTCGAATGATTCTTTTCATTGCTTGCTTGTATGTCTGACATGGTTGACCCAAACGTCGACAAACGTACTTGGAAAGGTAAACAGCCACAGCACCCGGGTAGTTCGGGTATGTGGCAAATCATTCTGACATTGAGGATACTGAGGAGATGGGACATTCAGTGTCAGAGTGTGACCTTTCATTGATTTTCAGTGCAAGTTACCTATAGCTGCCCGCCAGTTTGCTTCTGAATTGGCACTGATGACGCTGTTGTAGCTAATTTCAGATGGGAGCACTTGCAACCCTGGCATTGTGACCAGCCTCAGAGCAAGCAAGACACATGTTTTCATAGCTTTTCAGTGTCGCATGTGTGAAGTCCGCACTTCTTCATTCCCCCGTCCATTCCCTCAAATGCCACGAAACAAGTTGGATGCCAACTGCCATTCTCCACCACGTTCACAGGCACTGATGGTACTGTTGTAGCTGATGACATCATGTGGAGCGCGCTGCTTTTGCATAGCTGCTAAAAAGTGGCTGGCCTGCATCTCAATCCCCACCCTGTGCTTTTTGGGGCTTTTGGAGGCACAAGTTTTATGATGACGTACTAGATTTGAATTATGTTAGAAAATAGATCTGCATCGCCCATGTATATAGCATTGTAAAGCTGCTACAGTAGCATGATGTCTGGATGGTTCAGCAAAGAGCTTGAAGGATGTGCCCACCTGCCCACCTGCCCAGCCTGCTGCCACTGTTGACCTTTGCTGAAGGAACTAATTGTCCCATTGGAAGTCACTTCATCCGTGGTCTTTGTTCCAGTCGAATACATCAAGTCCAACAAGAAGACAGAGATCTGCCACTGTTCTGCTTTCTCGCAAGCGCTGATCGCGCTGCTGTAAATGAATTCATTGGCAGAAATCTTCTTGGAAGTCATTTCCTCAAAAAGGATGAGGGCTCGCTGCCACTGGTTTGCCTTTTCACAGGCGTTAATCGCGCTGCTGTAGATAAATTCGTTTCCTCCCCAATCTTTACTCTGTACATCTTGTACATCATCGAGAAGTCTAAGAACAACTTGCCATTGACTGTCATTTGCACAGGCATTGATGGCGCTGCTGTAGCTTCTCTTGTTTGGAAATGAGAGGCTTCCAGTGAGGTTGCAATGCAAAATTGCCAAGCCAGCTTGCCAGCAATCCACAGAAGCGTGAACAACACAATTCAGGACAATCTCCTGAGCCACCACCAAACCCTTCTGGAGCGGCTCAAACTACCCACCTATGGTAGAGATGCCAAAGTTGGATTGGTGAACCTTTGAACCCAAGGGGCAACAAAGGCTTCTAGACTTGCGTGGCTTAGTTCAACCGGGCGTCATTCGGAAGCAGCTGGATCATGAGCATGTTGTGCAAAAGCTGTAGCCCAAGTGACCATCGGACAGCGCAGCTTCCTCAGAAGCTGCCCCAGAAGGGACAGAAGCTGCTCCAAAACTCAATCCAATTCCTAATTATGACACCGAACCATACCGAACCAGGGTTTCTGCGGGTAGTAGTGGATTGAACACCCTGAGTCTTGAATGCAAAGAGCGTTGTGTGCTTTTGGTACTTGCTTCAACTGTCTCAACCCTGCGTTTCCTTTGACACAGAAGCAATTCAAACAGGTTACGAAGACCATGGTTGCATGCTCGACTCTGAAGATTGCCTTTAGTTGATCAACCATCATTCACGTGTTCAAAAATAACACGCACGCTGGCAGGTCTTGCGAACACTTCTGCACACAAACTGGTCGTGCCGAATGGTCGCTTCCATCCTCAAGCCTTGCCCCGGCTCGTTGGTAATCCCATCTCAAACAAGGCGCTGATGGCACTGCTGTAGGAGATGACATTGGAGCTAACCCGGGCCATTGGCATCTCCTTGTTCAGCTTGAAGACACGATTTTCAGGAATGAAATGATGGTTTCAAACCCCGGAAAAAAATTGGTCATGAGAGAGTGCAAACATGTTGAAGCCAGAGACGAGGTTTGAACTGCGATTGGCCCTTGCTAAGCTTTAAGATGGACACTGTTTGTTGTCGACTTCAGTTGAGAACAACAAAGTCTGAAATGGTTTCGAACTTGAAGAGTAATTTATTTAATATAGGCACCTTTAGAATGCTCAAAGTCTTGGATTCAAAGCTAGATGTTGGTGTTGTGAAAGTGTTTAAATATTCTATGAACATTCATGAGACCGGCACGTGATTCCATGGACTGTAACAACAATGCCGTGCAACAAAGAATGGCTTGATTGATGGGCCAATTATAATAAAGGGACAAATCGGTGTCGCTCCAAAAACCATGCTGCCTTTGTATGCCTTCGTATGCCTTTGTTATCCTTTGTGCAACCAAGTTGACCATTGAGCAACGGATCTTCGTCCGAGTTGGCAGGCTGCCATCAAACATATTCTGCGACCCCTTGCACTTTTCTTATAATTCAGAACCTTTGGGCATGCTCAATAGCTGTTGAAAGCGATTGATAATGCAGTATCTAAATGCAATTCTCGAGGACAATCAGTCTCACATGTTTTGGGGAATTGAGGTGGGCAAGGGCAGTTCAAAATGTTATAGTCTGCATGGTCCCATTTCATGATATCTACTAGAAGCAGCGTCATTGTATGTGTATGCGTTCAAATACAGTGCTTCAAATGTAAATATGTATATATAATATATTATATGATTATATGTATATAATTGTATATAAAGATATGTGCATACATATGTGTGTGTGATTATGTAATATGTGTAGAATATGTATAATGTAGAATATAATACTAACGGCGTTGAGCCGATTTGGACAAAACATGGAGTTGCAATCCGCCCTGTATTCTTAGATTTTCAGTTTTGCAATATATTTGCTGCAAATTTATTACATAAGCTGAAATCTTAATCAGATATCGTTTTCAAGAGCCGAATTGGAAAACTCATGGATTTTCAACCCCTACAGGTGCTACGCATCTTGGAAAGCTATGCCACA
>Ga0126342_10013793_pt1:0-10000 | contig 14288 bp, 16 predicted proteins | sample Cyp1metagenome_FD_92528 | JGI IMG/M metagenome (GOLD analysis project Ga0126342, IMG submission 92528) | Coral microbial communities from Lord Howe Island, Old Settlement Bay, Australia - Cyphastrea 1 metagenome | ecosystem: Host-associated > Invertebrates > Cnidaria > Coral ...
GCGCGAAGCACATTTCCAAGTCAAAATGTACAAAACACACCATGTTCGGACCACTTTTGGAAGTTGAGATGTCGAAAAAGTGCACGCCGTTGTGGCGCGAAGCACATTTCCAAGTCAAAATGTTAAAAGCACCACATGCTCGGACCGCTTTTGAAGGTTCAGATGTGGTTTTGCTTGGCACGCAAGGGATTCTGCACCTTGCCAAAAGTGAGCAAAACGTGAGGGTTTTGTAGTATTTTCAAAAACGATGGCAGGCGTGGGGCATTTTGAAGAGGATCTGCAAAGATGCATTTTCCGTGGCAGGCGCAGTACAAGAGACATGTTCATCAGAGATGTTAGGATGTCAGAACCCTGATTTCCTGAGAGGGTTTGCATTTTGGAGCATCAGATCCTCAGTTTTGGGAAGGTGATTTTGCGTGACAGGTGCAGCACTTCGGCATCACTTTTGCGTGGCAGGCGCAATACTTTAGACCGGTGGAGTGGAAAAATCGCAAAACGCATTGGTACGAGGCCGTCAGCTCTGCACCCAATTTTCCAATTTTGAAGGACGTCTCGCAGAATTGTTTCGTTTTTGATGTTGTCAACTTCGAAAATTGAGGAAGTCTCGCAGAATTCTTCCGTTTTTGATGTCGTCAAGTTCAAAAGTTGAGGAAGTTGTTTCGTTTTTGACGTTGCCAAGTTCAAAAACTGAGGAAGTCTCGCAGAATTACTTCGTTTTTGATGTTGCCAAGTTCAAAAATTGAATTGCTGCGTTTTCAAGCTTACAGTTAGACAGACAGACAGACAGGCAGGCAGGCAGACAAACAGATAGATAGATAGATAGACAGATAGACAATTACAACTACAACTGCAACTACAACTACCACTACACTACACAACACTACTGCTACAACTACAAATACAAATATACTACGCTACATTACACTACACTAAGTACACTACACTACACTACACTAATTGCATCTAATTACACTACAGGACGCCAATTACACCAACAACTACAACTACTACTACAACAACTACAGCTACAATTACAGCTACACTACACTAGTTACACTGCAGTACGCTACAACTACAACTACAACTACAACTGCAACTACAACTACAACTACAACTACAACCACACTACATTACTTTACACAACACTACGCTACACTGATTAGATTGCATTTTGCTACAACTACAACTGCAGCGGCAACTACAACTACAACTACAACTACAACTACAACTACCACTGCATCTACCACTACATTACACTACATTACGCTACATTACACTACATTACACTACATTACACTACATTACACAAACTACACTACACTACACTACACTACCGTACGCTACGCTATGCTAGACTACACTACACTACACTACACTACACTAATTACACTGCACTACACTACAACTACAACTGAACTACCTTACACTAGACCACACTACACTATACCACACTACACTACACAACGCTACACGACATTACACTGCACTACACTATATACACTAATTACACCACACCACGGCTACAACTGCAACTGCGCTTGCAACTACACTAACTACACTACATTACAACTACAGCTCCACTACACGTCACTACACCTTAACTACAGCTACAACCGCAACTACAAGTGCAACTACAACTGCAACTGCACTACATCACACTACATCCAGCAGTTGTGGTAAGGTGACCACTGCAACCATTGCAACCATTCCAAAAAAGACAGCTTCAACCACCTGTCGGTCCATCAGTGGATTCGCTCTGCCATCCGTGCTTCACAACAACCAACCTCTCCTATAAGTTTCCTATTTTTGAAGCTTCCGCCACCGCCTTGTGCGGTACTACTGGTAATCAAATTGGGGCTAAACTCATTGGCTGGTTTACCCATCATCATCATCAACATCATCATCATCAACATCATCATCACCAACATCATCAACCTCATCATCATCATCATCATCGTCATCATCAACATCATCATCATCAACATCATCATCACCAACATCATCATCATCATCATCATCATCATCATCATCATCACATTTGATCTTAAAAAAAGTGGCTGGAACCTTCATCCTGTCCAGGCTGGAGGGGGCGACGGGCCAGCGACACCAGGCCAGGTCAGCCCCATCGAATCAACAGGGAAACGCCGGGTCACCGACAAGCTGACAAGCGGCGTCCCAATATGTTTTGTTCGTCCCTGCAGCCGATGCATTGACTTTCATGTTTGGGTGTATCCCTCTGATTGGGTTCAATCCCCATTGTGATATGTGTATATATATATGTAATGTAATGTAACGTAATGTAATGTAAAGTAATGTAACGTAACGTAACGTAACGTTATGGTATGGTATGTATGTATGTATGTCTGTATGTGTATATACCGTAAAATGCTTGGGAGTTTTCACCATGTTTTGTGTCACCAAACCACTTTGCTGTAATTCATTTGTCAACGCTGGATGATTAACATAGTCATCATCACTACTTTGGCTCAAGTGGAGCAAAAGGTGCTCCGCTTGCTTTGCGTGGTCATCAGCCGTAGGTTGCTCTAGCAATAGCCTGCTGCTGGTGCAACTGGGCTGCTGTCTGGTTGCTTGCGCATTTTCCGCTAGATCAAGAATATGTGTCTTGGTCGCCACTGCCTAGCTTACGAGCAGGGGTGGTAAAGGGAAACGGGGCCAGGCTGCAATCATCTTGCATGAGTGGTGATCAAAACTTTAAGGACGCACCCAATAAACGTGGGGGTAAGAAGGCCAAGAGGAAAAAGGAGTTGTGGGAACTTACTGAACAGGGCAAACACAATCCCAAATCCAAAAGTGAACCTGTCCCAGTGAGTGATTCAGCTTCTGATTATAACGCTGGTCGTTTTGGGGTCAGCAATCTGGTTGGCAGGATTGGACCAGTTGGGAGGACAACACTGGGTATCATCACAGTACAGACCCGTCAGTTGTTGATCCAAAGAGTGGCACAGGGTCATCTTCAGGAAAAGCCCCGGTAACTCCGTTCAAAGTCATTGCCAGGGGTGGCTGCAGTCACGCCACCAGGTGAAGAACACATCTGAAGTCCGGTCTGTTCCCCAGGGACGTGCAGTTCCTTGGAGGAGGGATCAAACCAGCGCGATCGCAGCCTCACCTGCTAGTACCCCTGTTGATCCATCACCCCAAGGGGAAGAGTTAGTTCAACGTTTGGTAGTGGTCCACCCGCGAAAGCTGTTCCTAAGGTCCCAAACGCTTCTGTTCACCCCAAGAATTTGCCAAAAGCAACAGGCTCAAAGGTGGCATCCGAGATCATAACTGTTGAAGAAGAACCCAAGTCGGTAGCTACCCCAAAGGGGGCCCCAAAAGCTGTTTCTGGCCCGGTCATTCCCAAAGTCAAAGGGTTAGGAGTGGCAGTCTCAGAGGCAAGACCGTTGGAGCTCAGGCCTCAGGGAGGGCCACCGGTTGCATCGACAGCATCCTCTGCTGCAAGTGTTAATCCTACAATTCGCCTGTCATTGAATCTGCACGGTGTGTCGGATTTGGGTTTGGCAGTGAGGGGGCAGTGGTCGACTGTTGCCTTCAGTCAGCTTGCCAGTTGGTTACCTCGATCCCCATACAACCAAGCTGGGATGTGTTCTTACATCGGATCGGGGTAAAGGGCCGAGAATCCCAAACGCGTCGCGTTCCGGCGCTGGCAGAGGTACGTCGCCTTAACAATATCCACAATACTTACCTTCGTATCTGTATAACTCCTGATCAACTCAAGCCTGAACTCCAAGCGCACGAAAATTCAGTGCACGTTGACGATAAGGTAGACATTTGCCGCCAAACATATGTTTGAATCCCAACCTGTGGAACCGTCCAGCAGACCTCATTGTGGTGAGGGACAATCGAGAGGTTGAGATTGGTGCCCAGAGTTTGGTCTCGCCAGTGGCCTGGGATCTTCAGGACAGGATATGTTCTTGAAACTCGGATGCAGGAGTCTGAATCGTCGAGCTTTCAATTTCAACTGAAAGTAGTGGAGGATTAGTAGCAGGTATACCAGGAGAAACAGGGAAAGCTGTCCAGAGAGTCATCTAGCGGTGCCTCCTCCCGGTCGCGACCAAAGTCCCAACCACAAAGGAACCCCACTCAGGTAAGAAAAGCATTACCCGCAAAGCCGCACACAGGTCCAATTCCGAACAATCCGACAACTCCTAGGAGAACGTAAGCAATCCCAATGGGAGAAGAAGAGGAACCCGCAGCTTCACCAACAGGATCATCCCTACCGCCTTTGGAAGACATGTCAAACGTCCTGAGAATTCATGCAAAGGTATCCCAAAGGGATCAAGAAGGACAGCCAATCGTATACCAGGCGTATCGTAGACCAAAGGTCTATCCATCTTCAACACAACATCTTCAACCCTGACCCTTCCGTTGTTGGGCGCTTAGCAGCATCGGCGGCAGCCTCAGAAATGAGAGCTGAAGCTACTCATGCGGTTTCGGCCGTCATGACTGAAGCAACCCCTGCGGTTGCGGCTGCGAGAGCCCAGACATCGGAAGCGGCTGTCCGAGCGGAAGCCACTCAGGCTGCGGCGCAGGCGCGGGAAGCCGCAATGGAGTTTGAACTCAGGAGTTTGAGGACAATGGTTGAATCCCTCAGGGCAGAAAATAACGATTTGAGGGATAGGGCCAGAATGATAGAATCTCAATCCCCCAATGCGAATTCAAATCCAAACCTCAATGGCGCAGCAATTGAACATAGGACTCTTGGAATTGAGAACTTCATCCAAAGGGACATTCTTCCACGCTTGACGCACCTTGAAGGTATGTTCACTCTCCTTAGGGATTTGGACCATGAAGTAAGGGAAAATATGTTGCCAAGGATGCAAGGATTTGATGAAAGTGTGCAACAAATCATGGACTGGCTGGAGACGAGCGCTGTAAATGCCCCGCCACGAGCAAACATCCAACAAGAGCCTAATTCCCAACCTGGTTCGCCTGTTCATCATGCCATTTGGGATGAATCTGATGTCGAAGATGACCAGGAACGTAACCAGGAAGCGGGTCAGGATGTGGAAGGGAGATCGTTAAGGCATTCACCACTTGAAGCTCCCACGGCGGATCCCAGAGCCAGCTGCCAACTACAGGGCTTGGCGAAATGCTGTCCGAACGGCTTTGCTTGCCTTTGGCTAAGCACGGAGGGCCTTTTGGGACCTTGGCTTTCGAGAGCCTTCACGGCTGGGGGTACAGAGTCGGCGGAATTGAGTCGGGACAGTGGTGATTTCCTAAGATGTGACAGGGTAAGGGTAATTGCTAGTCTGTTATGCCGTCAGGAAACATTGAAGTCAAGCTTTGCTTTGAAAATCCAATCTTATGTTGAAAGATGTGAAATTGCCGGTGAAAACATCCGAGGCAGATACATCCTGAACATGATATCAACCGAGTTTGACACTGCAAATGTTTCTACATCAATCACAACGAGCTTAGAGCTGTTTCAACTACCCGCGCCCCAAGACAGTGTCCAAGGACTAAAGCATTGGCACGACAAGGTAACGTATATACTATCTCAGTTCTCTGTTCACCAACGTCCAGCCGACGAAATGCTCACCCAGTGGGCATACAACTCTCTCAAGCGTCACCCACTGCTGAGGCTAGTGACTGATAGGTACCAGGAACTTCCGGCCATCCGCACCTTTGATTTCCTTTGGGAGGGTGTTGTCACGGCATTGAGAGAATCCCTGCATGACACAAACGCGCAAAGTATCAGGGATGATCTTAGGAAGGGTCCCCAATCTTCAACCAAGGCAGCCGTTGCCCCAAAGGGAAATGAGAAAGGGAAAGAAGACAAGAAGTCAAACGACAAGGCAAAGCCAGATCCTAAGGCCAAAGGCCACGACAAACAGGAGGGGAAAGGAAAAGGCAGCCCCAAATCAGGGACCCCCAATCCTCCCAAATCCACCCACCAAGGAGGAAACCCGCCTCCATGTATTTTTCATGCCCGGGGAAAGTGCACAAGGGCCAGCTGCCCATCCTCCCACGACACGGCAGCCACCTCAGCTGCAGCAGCATCCTCAGCCACGCGCCCCTCAGCCAAAGGCCAGGCACCCAACATGGTTCCACCACTGTTGGTTGTTGGGCTGACGAGAAAAGAATCACAAATATCTACATGCTTCCTCTGCCCACTTGCTTTAAGCATTGGTCAGCTTTGCACAGATGGGCTTTCATTTGTGTGGCCATCAGGCGGCCGACTCCCATTGTTAGTTCCCCCAAACACTCCTTTCACGTATGAGGTTGATGGACCGGTACTTGAAGCCCACCGTGTTGAACATCATGTTCCCATCTTCCGTCTATCTACTGACATTGTTCCCGGTATGCCATGTTCACCTTCGGGGGGCAATGCAACGGAAATACCTCATGAAGAAGTAGTTACACCCCATGCGCTTGCTTCATCATCTCACAAGCCCGAAGTATCACATGAAGTTGAGGTGGCAGGTGAAGGTGTAGGGGAAATCCAGGAAGGAGAAGACACGTGGACTGAGGATCCAGTGGATGCTAATCATGTCTTGACGCATCTACCTAAATCAAGGAAAAGTCCAATCTGCTTATACAGGCAAAGCTTTACGAGGCACTCCACAGGCGCAGGGCACATGAACATGCTTATCTTCGTGGCATCCGCGGCATCGAAGAGCCCACTGCGCCTTTGGAGAGGATCGCATGTGACCACGTCATTTCGAGAACCAGCATTGGGATTGGAGGGGAAACATGCTCTTTGGTCTCGGTCGATAGGTACAGCAAATTGGTGCCGGTCAAAGCACACTGACGAACAAGGTTGAAGCAGCCTTACGTAGATTCTGTGGTCACAGATCAGGGATTGTTTCTGTAGCTTCTCACCGAGCGCCAGAAATTCTCTCAGCCATCAAAAGGTTGGGATTTGCTGATGGCCCGGCCGAGCCCAGGAGTAAACTTCACAACGCGTATGCTGAATCGTTCATTGGAACCCTTGAAGGTATGTCAGCTTCCATTCTTCTTCAGTCAGGTTTGGGTCATGATTATTGACCACTCGCTCACAAGTACATTGAATGGGCATACCCAATTACAACCCGAATAAAAGTTGAACACGTCGAGTCCAAGCAGAAATTGGCCGATTTGCTGACAAAAGCCCTCAACAAACAGGTATCCGTTTACCTCCGAAGTCTAGTTGGTCTCAAACCAAGGAAGGCGACTGCCAACACCTAAGTGAGTACCAAGGTTTCTTCCATTGCCTTTCAGAGATAGCCACTGCACAGATCGCCCAGCTTACGAGCGGGAATCTGAGGAAGCCGAGTGCGCAGCTTCAAGCGTGGGGCAGCGCGGCTGGTGAGAGGTGCGAATTTTGGTGACCTCAAGGAAGGCCAGTTAATTCTCCAGATCTTTGTCCATCCCGTATGTCGGTACACACGAGACCCTGTGCCGGGGGGGGTCTCAAGTGGACCGAAAAGCTACGCCTTTTGATGGCCACGATCTGGGGGGGGGGCCGTAAAATAATACTTGGGGGTTTTCACCATGTTTTGTGTCACCAAACCACTTTGCTGCAATTCATTTGTCAACGCTGGATGATTAACATAGTCATCATCACTACTCTGGCTCAAGTGGAGCAAAAGGTGCTCCGCTTCCTTTGCGTATATCTATATATATAACATATATACATACACATGATATACACATACATACATATATCATTGTTTCTCCATTTTTTGTTCCACCCATGGGATGATCCCGACTTGACCGTTGAAGTGGCTCACCAAAGTTACGCTTGAGGTTGGTGTAACCAGTTGATTACGGTGATGTTTTCGTATTTGCCCAGCTAATCAACCTTAAATAAACCAAACCTCACCTGATCAACTCAGTTTTGTTGCTTAGAAAAAATGTTGAATTCTGACCGAAAAACCTGAGTTTCGCTGCCCCGCAAGGCCCAGCTCATAGCGAACTCTTTGGTAGCTTCAACTGGAGTTTTCTAGGCGGGAGACGAAAACCAACAAGATTATTTGGGCAAACTCTAGCCACCTGGTGGACCAGCCATCCCACAAAACGATGCACCGTGATGGCAATTTATGGATAAGTATGATTAAAGTTTAGATATGATATATTATGATATGCATGTATGTATATATATATACATTCATGTGTGTATAAATACATATATATACATATATACATATACACACATAAATATATATACATATATATACATATATATACATATATATACATATATATACATATATATACATATATATACATATATATACATATATATATATATATACACTCATATATATATACATATATATATATATAGACACATTTATTTATATATATATAATTTCATTTATTTATAAATAAATAATCTGATTAATTAATTTTCAGTTTGTATATACACATGCGTTTTTAAAAGTATGCGTGGGGAAGCATTCCAACCAAACGAACCTTTCCGGATTGTGAGTCTATGATCCACCAGAATTTGCCCAGACATCACCAAACTAGGTCAGTGGATTGCCGCTGCAGTTGTTTTTCGTGTAAGATATTGTAGGTTTTTTTCGACTGTGTGACGTTTCCTCTCCTTTGTTTTGTGATTTGGTAGGACTGATCTCTATGGAGAGTCTCCATGTTTCCATAGCCGAATAATCAACCAATCACCTCAAGGTTTCCACTTGGCCAAGGTTCAACAGTGGTCAAGATTGAGCCCAAAATCATCCGTTTTTTTGGGTGGCTTCATGTCTAAAGCAAACATCGGAGGGATAAATCTTTGTTGGGGGCATCCCCCAGCCTGATTGGATTCCATTGATGTACCCCAATCATATGTAGCTTGGATAGTACATGTGTCTGATCATTGCAGTTTCAAGGCCCAGTTTTCTTTGGTATTTCGGTTTGTCTGAAAATAGGCTACCCATGCTATTTGCTGGTGAATCATAAATGCTGCGAGGAATTTCAGGATACTGTATCAACCTCTCCACATGGATAATTTAGTAGTCTATAATATATACATATATATATATATATATTTGATATGATATATATGATATATATGATATATATATATTTATAATTTGATCTATATTATATAAATGATATATACAATATTTATATATGATATCGATGTTATATATACATATATCATATATATATGGTTTATATGATATATTTGATATATAGATGAATGTATGATATATATGATATATATGGTTTATATGGTATTATATTTGATTTTTATGATATATATGATTTATATGATATATATAGATGATTTATATGATATATACGATATGATATATAAATGATATATATATGATATATATGATATATATGATATATATATATATATGATATATATGTATATATATAAATGATATATACATATATATGATATATAAATGGTGTATATGATATATATGATATATATATATGATATATATGTATATATATATATATGATATATATATGTGATATATATAAATGATATATGATATATATATATATTTATATTTGATGTATATAAATGATATATATATATGAGAGATATATATATATATATGATATGTATTGTATGTATGATATATATTTTTTGAAAAATATGATTTTTTGTTGATATTTATGATTTCTGTTGTATTTACACTATATATAAATATTTATGTTCTATAAATAAGCAATATGTATATATATATATTATATTGTATCTGTTGAAATGTTGATATTTATATTTTATTTGGCATTTGATATTAGCTTATATTTTATTATACCAGATTACATTAAATTATATAAACAAATATTTATTGTATTTTTTGTATTTTATTTTATTTTATTATTTGTATTTTGTTTATTTTCTTACTTTTATTTTATATTGTTTATATAATTTAAATTATGTGTTGATTAAAAAAACATATATATTGTAAATTATTTCTACTATACCTTTTCTATTTTATATGTATATATTTTTTAAACATATATGCATATAATACATTTTTTTTATTTTATAAATTATATACTATGTATATATTATATCATCTTT
>Ga0126342_10013794_pt1 | contig 14287 bp, 12 predicted proteins | sample Cyp1metagenome_FD_92528 | JGI IMG/M metagenome (GOLD analysis project Ga0126342, IMG submission 92528) | Coral microbial communities from Lord Howe Island, Old Settlement Bay, Australia - Cyphastrea 1 metagenome | ecosystem: Host-associated > Invertebrates > Cnidaria > Coral ...
ATTATTATATTATATTATTATAATTATATTATATCATATTATATTATATTATATTATTATATTATATTATATTATGTTATTATATTATATTATATTATTATATTATATTATTATATTATATTATATTATTATATTATATTATATTATTATATTATATTGTTATATTATATTGTTATATTATATATTATTATATGTGACATCATGATATTTATCATATTCCTTTACATTACATTGTATGATACTACAGCGTAATGTTACATTATATTATTCACATACAGTGTATAGACACTCATCATGCAGTACATATAATATTCTGAAAATAACAGAAAAAAACATCTCAGTGAACTGGGAATATGATTCAAAATCACTTAGTATTATGTATATACATATAAATCATACCCTACTGTATATACTCCAGGATGATTATATATATATACATAATACTCTGGTGTCATTTTGACACTGGTCGAAGTCGAAGTCTAGGCACCGGCCCAAACAGCGTTTTGGGTCCCCGCAGTTGTGGTGAATTCTGGGGTGGTTCCCCTAAATTTTCAGACAACCCCCCTTAGTAATTACTTGCATTATAAACTATAACTATTGAACTGGGAAAAAACATGTATATAATAAGTGTATATATAATATAATCATATAATCATTATATATATATGTATGTAGGTTATCCATGTTTAAGTCCCCAGTCCCCGTCCCCCCAAACAAACGTCCCTGTTTTATGCTCCGAAAGACACACGATGTTGGAGATACGACGTCCCATACCACGGATGGCCGTCAAAGCGAACATCACCTTCTGCCGCCCATCCACGTTGGTGTTGCACATACCTCTGACTGCAGTCCCAGTTCCAGCGACAAAACAGGGAATTGATGTGAATGTAAAATGGGGATATTTTTTGGGGATATAGTAGCAACAACATATGATTTGATTTTGTGAAAAAAATGAGGTTTACTGGGGTATATAATGGTATATATATATATATATGGTATATCGGTATATACCACAAAATGTGCAAGTTGCAAAAGAAAAAAAGAAGCAAGTTTTGGGGGTAGCCTATTGTCAAACAAACCGCATACGAAACAGATAGATGAAACCCTTGTGGAAGGGTAGTTTACCCTCGCTTCTTGAGGAATGTAGAACTGGTATGAGTACGAAATAGTACAAGCAGATTCTTGCAGATTATGTAATTAATTATTGTCAATTAAGCATGGTTGGATAATGTGCACATCCTTCCAAACCAATGGCACAAGTCACATGTGATTTTGATACGAGGTCCCACATAATAGGGGCCCCAAGTTCTGGGATTTCTGGAGTAAGTGTTCTATTTGGGGCATAGGGTCTGTGTGATTTTTCCCTTCTCAGGATGCAGTTGAAAAAAATTGATGGATCCCATCGCTTTTGGGAGGTTCCGTCATGATTTTCCAACTATCCTGGTCCGCTCTTTTGTTGGTTTGTCCGCAAAAGGAACCCACATATAGAAGCCAATAGACATCGTCCCCTGTGAGATTCCTCAGTAAGCGATAGACCTGCGTCCCCAACTGATGGGGTAGAAAGCAAAATCATCGTTGTGATTACACAATTTCTGAGACTATGCCCAGTTTTATTTGGTTTCCATCCGCACTCTTTGTTGTTCATATATACCGTTTCCGAAACATTCCAACACTGTACTTTGGAAGTTCGAGATCTGCTGCACCCAACCCTCAAACAACTCCACCAAGTTTCGCAAAATGTGTTGAAAGTTCTGTGACTGGAACTGCACGGACATCGCGGTCGCTTTGCTGAACCCTGATTGGGCCCTTTTGGCTGAACTTTTCTACGGCGGACCTTTGAGCCAACAATATGTACGACAAGAGTCCAATTCATGCTGCAATCCCTAAGTCTGAGTAAGTCTGAGTAAGTGTGTCTGAACATGGTGATACCCTCTGGTAATCAAACATGGTTTGCCGGAAAATCCCCCAATTTGTTCGCATTAAACCCTCCATTTAGTGCGAGGATTTCCTACTGCTACGTTTGAGGACACCAGAGGGTAATGGGGTGCAAAAACTCCCCATATGGTCATGAAGGTCTCCTGGGAAACCTGGGGAACCGGCGGTTTCCCACGCCAGCCCCGATAAGTTGGGTGTGTCTGAAAATTGGGTATACCCCAAAGTGGCAACTTCATAACAAGGAAAGCATGGGAAAATGATGATTTACTACGGATTCGGAAATACTCTACTTGGGACAAACCAACTTGAGCGCTCTTTCTATGGCATTTCCCTTTCACAGCCCCTGCAGGAATCCGCACGCCTCCCTTCTTTTTAGGTGGAAACCCCTGAGGGCGACGCGAGGCTTTTGTGTTTCTCCTTTCTGGGCAACGCCAGCAAGCAAACCCAATGCACAGATTCTGCGAAGCGAACGCTTGGAAATCCCCCAATATGATCAAACTTTGTGGATCTACTACCCCATTGTAGATCGCCATACCCCCTGTCCCTATCCTAATTCATTATGTATATTATATATACAATGTATAATATACAGTACTGTAACCCACAGGTAGAAAACTGACTTGAAGAGAGTCCAGAGTAAAGTAATCTATAGTATCAATGGGAATCAGCATCCCAAGGATGAAAACAAAGGAATGAAACGGCCATTCAGTGGTAAGCACAGCTGTCACCCGATAATTATGGCTGAAACGTGCTCAAAACAGATCACAAAACCGCTCAACATACCACAAAAATTCCATAGTTGAATGCCAAAAGTGATCAAATTTTGGTTTCAGTGGCACCCCGTTATTGAGCCATATATATAATCATATACTCTTTACACGGACCTTTAGATCGATCACCATATTTATTTATATTACATATACCGGTCGATTCTTCGAACATCGATCTTCGCTCTCGGGATTGCTTCATGGCATCGTGCGGCTGCGAGGGGCACCGCTTCGGGACTCTTTGTGTAGCCAAAGCTGAGCCAGGATTTTGCGGATTGAGCCTTGGAGTAGGTAGAATATATGATAGAATATGGATATTTCAACAAAATCCGAAGAAAAGTGGGAATATGATTGAAATTGTGATATTTATCTACTTCAGGATGATTATAGGTACCCATTGACAAATGAATTTGATTAAATTTGAACATGAGTCTGTTGGTGCCATTGTTTACATTTGCATCATTTGCTATGGCATCCTGAAATTCATGATAGTTCATGTGCCACTTTCAGTATTTGCATGTATTTGCAATTTCAAATCATCAAGTTTTGTGGAACAATACCTTTTGAGCCATACTGGCCATGACTTGCAACCCACCATCGGCTCAAGCCCCTAAAAGGTGGTGCCCCATTGATTTTTGGTGATATATAAACGCCTTAGCAATAGCATGCTATAGCTATATACAGTATATAATATCATAATGCTATATATAGGCTATATCTTCCATAAACCATAGAATTGACCTAGCTGTTTGCACCAACTTAGCAATCCTTTTGGGCCCCACGACAAGTCGTTCCGAAACGCAGTTCCAGTTCTTAATCCTCCAAGCATCATTCAACACTTGCTCAATCCCGGCTCGTCTTGCTGACTCAGCGCACATTAAGAAGCCCTACCAGTTGTGTCGTTGTCCGGTCGTTGCTGTCACGTGAATGATTCGCAAAGGTTCGCTCTATGTAAGATTCAGTCAGGAACGAAGAAGGGGGTCAAACTATGAAATCACTGTTTTGGGAAAAGATGGTAAACAGGTAAACACCAAAAACCTTCATTCAGGACGGGGTTTGTACACTTTCCAGACAGGACCGAGAGATATGTTCAGACTCGGTGGAAAAGAATTCGGCAGACCTGTTGGACAGTCGACATTAGACCCAACACCTCCCCTTACTTCAATTGCGATACAGTAAAAGATTCTGCGTCTGGCTTGGAGATTGGACTATTGCCATGAATCCGTTCCACTTGGAGGTAGTGCTGTGCCATGCGCAACAAGCGACAACAAACATGAGTTCAGCTCAGTGTGGATGATTGAAATAGCGTGACCATCCACATATCATCCCCCGGGGGGAAGATTTCGGCAATCTTTGGTATCTGGTTGGTGGTTGACCTACCCCTCTGAAAAATATGAAAGTCAGTTGGGATGATTATTCCCAGTATATGGAAAAATAAAACATGTTCCAAACCACCAACCAGCTATTTAGATGCATTGAACTATCCACGTGTTCCATTGTTCTTGGTAATTTACGATGGTTCACTGACCCACCAACCTAAAATGTTGTTCTTTTGGGATTGTGACCCATGCTCAGAGTCAGAGACAATATGAAAGTCTGCATGAAGAGCCTGAGCTTAAGGAAGCTTTGGGACTTGCCCACCATAATAGGTCCAAAAAAAATCCGTTCCGGTGAATTTAAACGTTCTAGTAGTGGAAAAAGCGGACTATGAAGCGATCCACCAAGCCATAGTATGTCCACTGTGGAAATGCCGCCGGCCTCGAGACGCTGGCTTAAGACACCGGCAAAACGGCAGCAATGGCGCTCCAAGATCTGGTAGATATATGGGTCCAGTCCATTTGGTTTTGAGTCTGAGCTCCTCAATAAGATGTTCAATCTCTGTCTCTGACAATCTTGTCGGGGGCATCGGGAGGCTCTGGTCGAAATGATGCCTTCCCTGAGCCATGGGTTGGTCCTTTGCCCAGATTTTCGGGTTACTCCGATGTGGAAAGTTTTGTCACCCACGAAACGGGTCCTTAGTTGAAAACAACGACCGGCCAAGCTTTCCCGCTTTTGGGGACGGCAGCAGGTTCGCATCAGGACGATCGACAAAGCAGGCAGCAAGAGATGTCAGATGGTCCACCAAATCCAGTTCCATGGCCATCATCTTTAATGATATGCCGACAGGTGTACCTCAATTTTGATGTTTGATCCAGGTCCATATCTGGATTAGAAAGTGTAATTTGTGACAAGACCATAGATCACCGAGCTGTTGGGTGGTTATGAGGTGATTGCTGAAAGGTTGGGTGGTACCCCAGCTGGCTGAATAAGTTGGTTCCAAAAATAGGTTCAGCAGGTTAACTAGGCTTAAGGTGATAGATGCGGTTGCAAACCAACAAACATAACTGAGGGGCACCAGCTTGTATATGAAGACGCATCATTCTGCTGATGTTGACCAGTGACGCGTATATACGTGGATATATTTTGTCTATTTTTTTCTAAGACTTTCAGGATGTGCATAGCTCTGACACACATGTCTGATGTCAAACCATTCGATGGCCAAGAAGCAAGGGCAAGCGATTGTTTCTGTTCTGCACTCTGGCAACTGATTCACAAAAAATCATCTACAGTAGATTTTAGATGATTTTAAATGGTTTCATTCGCGAAGCAATTGAAGGGAACATGTACAGGGAAACACCATATTTGGATTCCAAAAGCATGGCTTCGTGTATTCGTCTTCTCAATCAATCCAGCGATTCGTAACACCCTTCAAACAACAAAGCAAAACACGTTTATGGAAAGCCGGCTCCTGTCGCCTCCAAACAAATCTTGGCTATGACTCATGACTCATGACCCAACATGTCAGGATGTTCATTCGATTGCTTGAAGTTTAATGAAGTTTGTAATCATTTGTAATCTCTAGTAACTAGTGGCCCTCCATCAGAATGATCAACGGAAGCTGCGACTCGCTGCACCACCCCTTGCTGTCTGCACATCCCGATGCAACAAAGACTTCAACTGTCAGCCTGGGCATCCCAACGACACCAAGCTGTGGTGTTCTTCTGCACGGAGGAGCCGTGATGTGTTTGTTTTCACGTCAGTGGTGTTGAACCACTCTCTATCAATGTCTATATGCAGAGAAAACATCCCAGCATTAGAGTCATTAGAGATACTGAAACCACCAACCAGCTCACATTGAGTAACATGGAGTCATGCAAAGGTGGATCCAGGGGTGTTGAAAACGCCAACATAGAGAATCACCCTAGTAGCCATGTACTTCTTACCGGCTTCTTCTTCTTCACAGGTTGAGAAGCTTTTTTGTTCTTAATCTGTCTGGTTCGTATCCCTGTTGTTTCTGTTGTGTATATCACATCCAGTTTGAACTGTTCTACTCCCGAGAAACGCTTATGTAGAGATATATAGAAATGTTTCAGCCTAATTGATTCCCATGAACCAATATATGTCTATCCATGTCTATCCCGAACTGACGCGGCTTGATGACTAATCATAGATAAGATAAATAAATAAAACTGAAATTTAGTTGGATAATTAGTTGCCTGGCCCCATTGATGGTTGGGAATTGACCAAGCAACCTACCAAAGCATGGTTTAGATTGGTTTGCTGCGAATTGCTAAGTTGATTTCAAGAAAACATCAACCATATCCATCTCTTCAAAGGGGTCAAAACCAAAATCAAGCCATAAATGGCCACAAATAGAAAAGCATGGGTGATTTCCCCCCTTATTAATGGTTAAAGAAAACAGGCTGGCTTGAAAAAAATAGCTGTTATCATAGGCCCATTTGGGGATGATTCCCGCAATCCAATTCCCATCATTCCAAGGGCATCACGATGTGAGGTCATTACGATTCATCCATGTTTCTCCATTAACATCACCAATGCCATTGTACCACCCTTTTTGGTGCTTCAATCCCCATGTTCGTTTGTTCCATCACATTTTGTCTTGGTTGTATAATGTTGTATAGTTAGTTATATAGATATAATATATAGATATTAATAATATTATTATTATTATTATTATATTATATATACCATAGTATATATCATATATATATATATAATCCTTTTTGCTGGTTGTTCATCATGTTAGATCCCCATTGTTTATGATGAAAGAAGCCAGTTCTTCTCCGTTCCGATTTTTGGATCTGCCGCCGTTCTCCCGTGGAAACGCGACCGCTGCGCTTCGCTTCACTTCGCGGGCAGCGGCGGCACCAGCCCTGTGGGCCGGAGGACGGGCGCGGTTTTGCGACGCTCCAAGCATTCCTGGGGCCCCACGCTGTGCGGATTTTTGGGCGATGAAATGGGACTTTAAAGCAATGAAAATGGAAACTTAGGTACTAAAACTGAGAAAACAATGGACAATTGGGACTTAGAAGGATTTCATTGAGCAACAATGGGACAAATGGGTCAGTTGGACCGTACCCAGCTTCGCCAAGTTGGTTAACACCCGGGAAAACGTGTCAGGTCGTGGTTGAACGGTTGAAGCAGCGAACGTCGTTGCTGTTTTTTTGGGGATCTCGCCAGCGTTCAGGTGAGTTTTCAGATTCAAACCATGGATCCAGGGAACCATAATGCCATTGAAATAGTTGATTTACCCATGAAAAATGGTGATTTTCCATAGATATGTTGGTTTACCAGAGGGTAAATCATCATCCAATTTCATGATCTGGTTGGTGGTTTCAACCAACCATCTTGAAAAATATGACATATGAGTTCGTCAATGGGTTTCGGATGACATCCCATATATTTTCAATGGGACATCAAATTCCATGGTTCCAAACCACCAACCAGTGGTTATTAAACATCATTAACCATCATTAACCATCATTAACCATCATTAGCCATCATTAACCCATACTAAACCAATGTTCCAAACCACCAACCAGACATACGTCAACTGCAACCGAATCAAGCTGTTGGATCCTCTGTCTTTTCACCAATCAGTCGCAGTCAGCGGATTGCGGGGACTGGACCCCTCTGTACCTTCCCCAAGATCAGCTACTTTATGCAACAGGATGGTGGAATCCATCAACAGAAGATGATTATATAGTGTATGGACGGAATGGACATTCAATATATTTTAATATCATGCACTTATCTGCTAAACTAGACTCAGATGTTAGTCGAATATACTAATTACTAATCTCATATCACATCATTGCGCATACCCAACCTCAAATATGGGTGCGTCTGGGAAAATAGGGTACCTCAAAACTTCATGGTTCGTCATCACGTTTCTTACTATGCAAATGGCATTTTAATGGGCATTCCCCATTTCCAGACACACCCAATAAAGGAATTTCCTAGCCAAATCAAGTTCTCACAGCATCTCATAACCTATGCCTATGGTAACCCTGAAAGAGATAGAAAACTATTTTATCACTATTTCTAGTAACTATCATCTGGTTGGGAAACTCTATTCGTAGCTCCTCGGCTCCCTCCTAACCATCAAATATCCATATTTTTTATACATATATATATATACATCCCATTCATATCCCAATTATATTTTATATCATATATATATACACATATTATGTATATATCCCATATAAGTACTCCATATTCCCTCTGGGGCTAAGAGATGATCTTTACCGAAAGCGAAGCGGGTTGCTATGCCAAGCTTCTACCAGTTCTTGCCCCAAAGGGCTTTTGATCCCTGCGGAGCCACCAATGCCAACCAGAGAGGCGGCAGAGCCCTTCTCCTTGGGGAAAGAACGGGTGTCAGATTCAAATTTCTCAATCATTGCAGTGGTTACTAGTGGTTCATCATCATTGGTGATAGTCATATTCTGTGGTTGAAAATTGTTAAGTTAAGCATTGTGAATAGTTACTAACAATAATATCATTGTTCATGGTGGTGAATATTCGTTGGCATATTTATTATTCTTAACAGTGGTTAAAAACCTTTAAGAATTGTTAGCAATTGTTCCTAATCATATCATTGTTCATAGTAATAGTAATAAAGTTCAATATTTAGAATCCTTCAGAATGCTCAATTTGCTATAATTTGTTGCTATGAGAATGTCGTTGAGTGTCAAAAACCTGGATTTCAGGCCGCCGTTTCGGGGAGGTGAGCCTGGCAGCCTCATGTTTTTGACACCAGGATGGAGAATGGATGAACCCAGTGATGGGAACCTGGATCAATTAGAACAGGGAAAAGCCACCAGCGAAACTGCGTCAACTTTCGATGATGACCATCCCTGTCCGGATTCCAGATCTAGGCTTCTAGCTGAAGAATTCGATCATTTAGGGACTGTTCCCTCTACCAACTTGCCAACCATTTACCCTCCACTAAACCAATATAACTCTGGAAAATGGTCAATTTCTAGAATTTCTAGATAATGTACCTATTACTGTAAATCCTATTAAATCCTATTAAGATATAGTCATTTCATGTGATTTTCCATCGCCTTCTACGTTTCTGACCACGTTTTTCTTCCGGTTCTTTTTGCAACGCTTCGAACCCGTCAACAACGCTCACAGCTCCGTTTTTTTGACCCGTTTTTTGGCCTGGCCCCTTGGGATGACCGTCTTTGAGTCGTAATGTATAGAGCATACATACTTAATATATATAGAGTATATATATGACAATAATACTACTATAGTGACCATTAGTGCAGATGATTATACTTAGTAATATATATATATACATACATATATATATATATGACCACTAGTGATTATAATAATATATAATCTATGGCAATATTGAGTATAGTGATTATATATTATTCTATATAGTATTGTTTATTACAGTAATCATTATAACATAATTATTGGTAGCTTAGCATGGTATTATATCACTTCACAATATAATCGACCAAAGGATTGGTCCGAGTCACCACCGCTTGCAGCTCTTCTAACACCGACAAAGGGGGCGAGACCGTGGCAATCTCCCAACGCAAGCGCCGATCTCGGCCTAGGCCTCAGGGGGTTGGGCTGCTCGGCTTACCACCTACCTGGTAAACTAACATAGATGTGGAACATGGCCAATTTATGGATGAATTACCTATAATAATGGAGATGTTCCACATCTATGTTAGTTTGCCCTCGGGTATATCAAGCTACGTCTTACGTTTTTGTTGCTATGTCTTTGTGTTCCTCCTCTGTGTCTTGTTTCGCCCTCCCTCGCGTGCAGATGGACGAAACTGTTTCAGGTGTCAACTGTACGTAGGTTGTACATGGGTGAAAGTATATACTTTAAATCTAAAAATGGCTATTTCATTGGGAAAATGATGATAATTCATTCATTGCAAAACCGTTGATCCATGTGCAGACAAAAAAAAGTAGCCAGCATGGCCTTGGGTATGTTGCAAGACAGACTGGCCCAAACTCTTTCATTGCCAGACCACCTAGCCCCACTGATTTGCGAAAGCCTGTGCCAACTTTGGAAATGTCCCGAACATCAAATACGCCCACCAAATGGACAAATCTATCTATTTAGTATAGGGCATTAAGGGTTATTTCATTTAACACATAACCCAATGATACCCAATAAATACTATAGAACCAAGATTGAATACACTCCATGTGGGCCACCAAAGATTTCATACATGGGTTATTTAATATTAGGGAAAAGGGAATAATCATTGCCACTGTCAGATACCCTGCAAAAAAAAAAAAAACATTTTTGTTGGCTGATTAGTAGATATATGTACAATGTAGATATTTCATGATAATTTATATTTGTAGCAAAGATATGCAAAGTTTAAAGGATTCAACTACCCATCCAAGGTTGACCCAGACATTCATCAATGGCCCAGGGGCACTTGGAGTGATCCCACACCACTCCCACGGGCTCCTCAAACTCCTGAAGATCAGCTGCGCTCCACAACAAACAAATAAGTGACTTGGGATTAATCTGACTGGGGTTATGCCAGAACTAGTTTTTTTGAGTTAGTTCCTGAAAATAACCCCTCTTGGCCCTATATACTAACTATTTTTGTTCATAAGCAGTTCTCAACTGCGATTCTCATTCCAGTTATTTCCATTTGATCAGGCATCAAAACTCACTAAAAGATACTAAAGACTTGAATAAAATTCAATGACATATTCTCGCTTGGGATGATCTCATTGCATATTTTCAGGGATGGAACAGCACAAATTCACCCCTGAAAACCAACATTCAAGCCCAAGACCACTGCTTCCAAGAGGAATTTCATGGCCACATTGTTTGGGGTTTCCTTGTTATATATAGCCTTTTTTGGGTGACATGTTGAACTAGTCAGTTCTACCTGGTTTGTGAACTCCTAAAATTGGTTTGTAAAACAGCAAGCCATTAACTTATTCAAAGGTTTCCTAGGAGGTCCGGCCATCCAAAGCAACCCCTGCAACACATCTTAAGGTCCTCCATGTCTTCGGGGAGCAGGAAACGCAGCTCAAGACCTGCGGAGAAAGGCCCAAGCAAGTTAGAAATGCATCACTGACCGACCTCAATAGAAACTATGGATTTTTTTTTGTTTTCTCTCTCTCTCTCTCTACATATATATTTTTTTAAAAATAATATATATATATATGTATCTATATCTATATCAATATCAATATCTATATATCTATCCATCCATCCATCCATCCATCCATCTATCTATCATCTATATGTATCAAATATGTTGTATAATAGACACACACAGGAATTGTGAGAGCCACCTCATGTTTGTGAATATCAGAATTTTCCCGCATGATCCCAAATGCATTGTATATTCAAGATCAATGATCCCCGGATTTTGTTGGCGCCGGATTCGCTTCACTGGTTTGGGTTCACGTTAAAAATCTGCAGTAAATCTATGGGAGACCATGATTTCCATACCCAAAAGGGTTGAACCAATTCTGGGAGCATTGGCACGCCGCAACTGGGCATTGCTGGTTCCTGACCCAATCCACTTGTCCATTGTTTCTACTTCCAGCCTGTTTGGGCAGAAGGCACATTATACAGGAAGAATTCACAAACCTGAAATTAGTGATGTGTTATATTCTTTTGGATGATTCCGCAAAAAGCACTATCGGATTATCGTGGTTGTCAAGTCGCCATAATTTCAACAGACATGTGAAATCAATTCGAATTTCAGGATCCTAAAATGGAGGCAATGTACCATATAAAGCCATGTTTTGGGGGGCCATTGATGATACTTCAACGCCACTTCCCAGTCACTTGAATGCCTCCAGACGTTTGCCGACTTTGCCTACGGAGATCGATCTGGGGGTGATTTTCCAGCCCGACCTTGGGGGGGTTCAATTTTCGTGCCCCCCCCCAAAAAAAAAGAAGGGTAACCCCTTGAACTGTGGGTATACCTTAAGATATACCGGAATTTCAATTGGTTAATATTGGGATATGGGATATCTTCAACTCAATATGATACGAGTATTTGAGTATGCCCGGGTATACCCCTCAGTTGTGGCAATTCCAATAGGGATAATGATAAGCAACCAGTGGGATCCTCCAAGTTGGATGTTGAAATCATGGGACTTTCCCATGATGCCATGGTCATCAGCGAATGGTGAACCCATGGATTTCACAAAAAAAAACTTTATGCAAAGTGACACTTTGCGACAACAGGATTTGTTCATTTATATATATATATATGTTAAATAGTATGTATATATATACATTATATAATATTATATTATATTATATATATATGTATATTATATATTACATATATATATATTATCAAGATACTACTTTTGATCTGATCACATTGCCCTTGCTATCCAGGATATCTTTATGTCAAATCGGATACGCGTCGCCATATTTTTGTTTATGGTCCCCAAATTGAAAAACAATAGTAACTTAGCTCCACCTCTGTGCGAACACCCGACCCATTTTTACAAGTTTCATTCACCAGGACTTACAATATATCCATGTTCATTTGTTGATATTTGTTGTATTTCCATTTCTGTCAGTGTGATATTCCGAAGATTGATTATCCAGTACCTTTTTAGGAAATAATCTCCAATGTTTTTATCCTTATATAAATCCAACTAGTTACGTTAAACAAACCCGGAGTCACGTGCGATTCTCTGGATCAAACAGGAGCCATCGGGGGGATAAGTTATCCAGATATTAGTGTTCCCTGAATAAGTCCATTAAGATCCATCACAATCTATTATATAAATCATATCCAAATCCATTCCAATTACTATTCAAATCCATTCAAATCCATCATGATCATCATGTTAAATCATGTTAAATCATGTTAAATCCATACTTTTTGTATCTTTTCGTAACATGCGTTAACCATGTGTCCAACATCCGGGGGTCACAGTCCTCGGCGAGGAACTGCTGGAGGGTGTGGTGCTTGCAGACCTTGGACGGGATAAGTCTGCGGTTACCCGCCAGGAAGCTAACAGTTTGCGATGGAAAATGGATCATTTATAGATGATTTACATTGATTTACCTATTCAAAATGGTGATGTTCTATAGCAAACTGTTAGTTTACCAGAGAGTTAGTTGCTGGAGCTTCTGAAGTTGGGTTGAAGATAAATTTCAACCCAGGAGCCAGAAGCCCAACTAGGCTCAGGTCATCTAACCGAGTGTGGGGTCAATAACCATGTATGATGATATCCAAGAATTGTGGTGAAATAATGAAGATTAAGGGGATGAATCATGATTTATTGAGGATAATTGAGGTTAACATCAACCTTAGGTGCTAATTGAGGTTGACAATGGTTTATTGAGGCTATTGTTCTTATTAATTAATCATCCATATCATCACCTAACATTGATTATTTAGGATATAGAATTATCCATGAATTATCCCATATGTAAGAAAAGCTTAATGTTATTGGGTCGTCTCAATGTCTAGGATGTATTTTACCCAATTATATACAACTAGGATGGTTAATTAAGATAATTAGGTTACATAATGGTGCTCTACAATTATCCGAAAAGATAACAATTATCACCTAAAGTGATGACCAAATAACTGTATAATAGTGTATACGTACATGTGTATATATATATATATACATAACATGTATCACCATTGTTCATAATGGTTAGTAGTGGCTTAGTCAAATTAATACTCATTTAGTCTCACTTAAGGTTCTAATCCCTTGTATAAACCACCCACTTTACTGAATGGCTAATACAATTACATTAAGATAACCTTAAGATATGTGAGTCCCCCAAATGATAGCCAAGTTGGTGAACATAACTCCAACAAGTGTTAGGTTTATAGCAGATATATCGAACTAGTTAATGTGGTTTATAAACCAACAAACATTACTTGGGGGCCCCGCCTTGTAAGATATAGGTGTGTCCAAAAACGTGGCAATTTATTGTCATTTAGCGGGTAAAATGATGATTGACCATCAAATGTGTGGCTGAAAGGTTTGGCTATTTAAAGGGAGGATTCACTGACCAAGCATCATTTCTGATGACATAGCAGTGAAGTCATTACTGTAATTTGCCCAGATGATATATATATATATAAGAAACTACTAGTACATAGAATATAGAATTGAAAAAAAATACGTTTTAGGGCATCTTCAGGAATTGAAAAAAAACGTATACATAGAATATCCCAGAGGTGTACATAGAATATTTTTTCAATTCTGGAAGATGCTTTTTTTTGATTTGTTTGAAT